>Ga0172382_10004690_pt1 | contig 20824 bp, 20 predicted proteins | sample Leawel138RmetaG_FD_122245 | JGI IMG/M metagenome (GOLD analysis project Ga0172382, IMG submission 122245) | Leachate microbial communities from a municipal landfill in Southern Ontario, Canada - Leachate well 138R metaG | ecosystem: Engineered > Solid waste > Landfill > Unclassified | place... | reverse complement strand
CAGGTGAACCGGCCCCAGCGCCAACAGCGGCAGCAACAGGTGAACCACCCTCAGCGCCAGCAAAGGCAGCAACAGGTGAACCACCCTCAGCGCCAGCAAAGGCAGCAGCAGGTGAACCGTCCCCAGCGCCAGCAAAGGCAGCAGCAGGTGAACCGACCCCAGCGCCAACAGCGGCAGCAGAAAGTAACCCGCGCTCCTCGCCAGCACGAAAATCGGAAGGCGCAGCAGCATCCCAGAGGTGACCACAACAAACGTGTGAATCGAGGCAACGACCACAACCGTAATGCTCGCAACGGCAAAGAGAGGGTCAATTGGACTCGACCCGGTCGAATCGACACTCGCAAGACCAGGCCGACCCCCCAGGTGGTCCGGCAACCCGTTTCAAACAGACAAACGCGGCGCGACGTCAACGTCAACCGAAACCGTAATGTCAACACCAATCAAAACGTCAACGTAAATAGGAATTATAACTACAACTACAATCACAACGTGGTCAGTCAACCGGCAGCCTACAGCTACGCCGCTCCGGCCTACAGCGTGGTTCACCACTACAACCCTTACGCCTATAACGACTACTACGAACGCCGGGCCTATCGAAGAAGCTACCGCGAGAATTGCTCTTGGCCGCTTCTCATCCTGGGATTCTTCCTCTCCCGTCCTTACTCGAGCTACAACTACGCCGCAATGGACTACAACAACCAGCCCTACTTCTACGGCGATGACACTGCTTACCAGGCCGGTCCTGTGCAGGTCGCCTCGGAGGGCGGACCGGTCCCTGCAGCCCCTACCTTCGATAGCGAAGAAGAGCGGATGTTGATCTCGCTGTCTGAATACGTGGATGCCCATTCTCTGGACGGGGCCTACCAGATATCGGACTCGGCATTCGGAGGGCAGAACTGGAGCCTTGACCTGGCCCAGGCTCCGGCGGTTTTTGAAATCGAGGAAGGCCTCTACTCAGTGGTTGCCGGCTTCGAAGGCACCCTGGGCGGTGGCGGCATACCCTCGAACGTCAACGTGGAGTTCTTCATCGCTCGCACCGACAACGGTTACGAGGTGAGAGATTCCTGGATCACCAGTGCCAACGGGATACCCCGAACTCGCATGTACCAAAGCCCCGCTTACCCGGATGTTAGCACCTGGGAGGCGGGCCGTCTCTGCCCCTTTACGGGTCAGCAGATGATTCCGATGGAGGCGCACACATCGGAACACGGCTAGCAGCGGCTTAACAGCCCCACGAGGCCGCCACCTCGTTAGCCACCCAGGAGGGTCCGGTTCAACACCGGGCCCTCCGCTTTTTTGATGACTCCCAACCCCAAATCGAGTCAAAAGTCAAGACGTTGCGCGCTTTGTTGCCGTCGTGTTACGATGCGGATCGTCGTTTCCTGCGGAACGTGGTGTTGATCGGGCACTAGTACTGAGCCGATATTTATACCTGGGGAGTAGTACTCCGAGGCCTTGTGTTGAGTGCCGTCTCCTAGAGACGGAGTCCTGATAGGCCTCGGGCCAGAGGTGCGCCCGCCTGCTTTAGCAGGTTCAGGTACAGGCTCGCCGCCCTTTCTGCGGGTGCGACTTTTTTTTTACTCCGATTCCTTTTCGGAAGGCACCGGGCCCGGTACTAAGAATCAGCCCCAATCCCGAAGTTCTAAAGGACCAGAGAATGAATCAACGTACCCCCCATTCCGCCAAGGAAGCCCTCGAATATTTGCTGGCCCACGGTGCCGTGCGCTACACCTCGGCTGGAGCAGTGACTCACCTGCCGTGCTCCCTGGTGCCCTGGGAAGCGCCGGGTGATTTCGTTAGCGAGACCGAGGAGATTACCGCCCTCTACAACGATCTCTATCACCGGGTGGCCCACGACGACGATTTCTTGCACACCGAATTGGAGCGGGCCAGGGCCGCCGATGAGTTCGTGGAGCGGCTGTTTCAAGCCAAGGCCCATGAGAAACCGGGCAAGCCGAGTCTCTATCTCAATCGGAACGACTGTATGCCGGCGGTGGACTCACAAGGGCTGGTCTGGCCTAAGCAAGTGGAGATGAACCTCATGGCGTCGGCCCTCGGTGAAGCTTCTCAGGCGGTCTGGGGGATGCATCGCTTCCTGTTTCAGCACCAGGACGTTGCCCTCAAGGAAAACCGAGCGGGGGAGGGTCTCACCCGGGGCCTGGCCGAGGGGTATAAGGAGCTTAACGGTGACGGTGTCGTCCTTTTCTTGATCCCGGTGGGGGAGGTCTCGGTCTTCGACCAGCGCATCACCGAAAGCCGCCTGGTGGAAGAGTACGGGGTGAAAACCCTGCGTTGCACCCTGGAAGAGCTGGGGAGTGAAGGAGAGTTGAGGCAGGGGGATCTCTATTTTCGGGGTTACAAGGTCTCCATCGCCTACTTTCGAACCGGCTACGCCCCCACCCATTATCTGGGGGAAGAGTCCTGGAACGCCCGCAGACTGATCGAGGAGAGCAGCGCGGTTTCCTTGCCCTCGGCCAGGACCCAACTCGCCAATACCAAACTCATTCAACTGGTGCTGGCCAAAGAAGACGTCCTTCGGCGTTTTATGAACCCGGAGCAGGCCCGGCGACTGGTCAAATCTTGCGTGGCTTTTAGTAAACTCGATGAAGAGTTCACCGGACCAGACGGAAAGACGGCTCCGGGCCGTGAGCACGGCTTGCAGAATCCCGACGACTGGGTTCTCAAGCCTCACCGAGAAGGCGGGGGAAATAACTTCTTCGGGGCCGATATCGTCTCTCGCCTACAACAGATGAGCGAGGCTGAGTCGGAAGCCTACATCTTGATGGAAAAGATTCGCCAGCCTGTTTTCGAATCGGTACGCCTGGTGGAAGGCAAGGCCATCCCCTGTCGTTGTGTTACGGAATTGGGGTTCTTTGCTCGAGCCTTCTACGCAGCCGCCGACAAACCAGCCACCTTCAACGTGGCCCAGGGGTATCTGCTCCGAACCAAAGACGAGAGCATGGACGAAGGCCTGGTCCTGGGCGGATTCTCTTTCCTGGATACCGTGAAACTCTAGAACCGGTCTTTGGCCAGCCGCAGAGCCTTGAAAGTGGCTTCCGGGTTGCCCGGCTGTAGGCCCAGGTAGCCCAACACTTCGGGTGTCTCCAGCCGCATGAAGGGGTTGGTTCGGAGTTCCTCTTCGAGGAGTAGCGGCACCGAGGGCATGAGAAACTTCTCTTTTCGCTCCTTCAGGGCTTCGGTGCCCAGCACCGCTTCGGCAAAGCGGAGGTTGTTCTGAGTGTATTCGTGACCCACCCACAACCGGGTCGAAGGGGAAAGGGTCGCCACCCTGGAGACCGAGTGGAACATCTCCGAGTGGGTGTCGGTAAAGACCGCTCCGCAACTGGCACCGAAAATCACGTCGCCACAAAAGAGGTGCCCCGAGTCGGGAAAATGGAAGGCGATGTGGCCGTCGGCGTGGCCCGGAAGCTCCATAACCGTGGCGGTTTCACCTGCGAACTCCAGGGTATCTCCCTCGCCCACCGAGCGAGTGCTTTGAGGGATGCGCTCCACGTCGCGCCGGCTGCAGACCACGGGTAAGTCAGGAAACTCCCGGAGCAGATCGGGCACCCCGGCGATGTGGTCGCTGTGGTGATGGGTCAGCCAGATCGCTACCGGTCGAAGTTTCTCGGAATCAAGTCGATCGAGTACCGGCCGTGCTTCGGGCGGATCGATGATGAGACAGTCGCCAGAGGCTCCATCGACGGCCAGGTACGTGTAGTTGTCCTTGAGGACCGGGACGATCTGAACCGAGAGTGTGCTAACTGGGATCACCGATGAGGGCGGTAGCCATGACCAACCCGATGGCCAGGATCACCGACGCGATCACGATGGCCACGGCAATGTTTCCTTTGCGAAGCTCTTCCACCTCGTCCAGGCCGGGTGTCATCATATCGAAAAACTTCAGGCCGAGCCCACCGAAGACGCCCATCAACAGCGCTGAAAGAAAGGCCCACCCACAGGCTCTGAGTATGTCGGGTAATATGCTATCCATTGTTCCTCCCGGTATTCTCCCTTTCCCTCAGCTGGGAAATCCTTCCTGCTCCTGCCTGTTCTGGCAGGGAACGGTGCCGGTAGAGCCAATTTTATAAGGGGAGAGAATAGGTATTGAGCATTTGCGAAATTTGAAGGAACTGGCTCTACCCGGAACCATCGAGGAGTTCTGGGAAAAGAAGAATCAGTACGGCTCGAAAGCTATCGTCATCGCTGGTGGGACCGAGATCGTATCCGAACCCCCGGAGGGTGTGGAGTGCCTGATAGACATTCGAAACCTGGCTCTGGACCGGATCGAATCAGACGCCGATGCAGTGACCATCGGAGCAGCCGTTACCATGGAGAGCCTCACCGCCTCTGAATTGGCTGCCACTTTGGGGTGCGGGATGCTGCGGGACGCCACCTGCCAGGGTTGGCCCGTAGCGGTCAGAAGCGCGGCCACCATCGGGGGCAACGTGGCCGGCGGAGATCCCTTCGCCGACACCCCTCCTGTGTTGCTCGCTTTGGGGGCCAGTTTCCATCTCCAGACCCCGGACGGACCCCGAACCGTACCCGCAGATCGCTTTTTTCTGGACTACCGCAAGACGGCGGCCGAGGGCTCTATTCTCATGGCCATCTCCATCCCCAACTCTCCCGAGGAGGGGCGGGGCGCTTTTATGAAAGTCACCCCCACGGCGGTGGACAAGGCCATGATAAACCTGGGGGTCTACGCGGAGATCGTGGACGGTCTCTGCCGAAACGTTCGAGTAGCGGTGGGAGCGGTGACCCGTATTCCTCATCGGCTCGAACCCGTGGAGCGCCTGATGGATGGCGAGGTCCTTTCCCCGGAACTGGTGGATGCGGCGGCTGAAGAGGTCGTCCAAAACGTTGAACCGATGCTCGATATGCGAGCCTCAGTCGAGCACCGTCGGAGCCTGCTTTCGGCCGTTTTTAAGAGAGCGGTGCATACTTTAGCTCAGGCTGGGTAAGGATGATCCCATACGAAAGGGAATGAACGGTATATGGAAACTGTAATAATCACGGTCGACGACCAGATTTACGAGAGCCCGGCATCCTTGAGCACCACCCTGCACGGATTTCTTTCCCAGCAGGGGTTAGAGATCGGCGGTATGCTGTTTGACCAGCAGGGCAAGCCCGTGGTCACTCGCTTCACCCTTGTACACTCGGTGCAGGGTGGGGTCTTTACCAGCCAGGGGGCAGTCGCTGAGGAAGTGCCTGCCCTTACCCTGGATCAACTCCTCACGACGACCGGATCGATCTGAGCCCAGGGCGGTCGCACGAAGGCAAACGGCGTGCCTCGGCCCTCCCGGGCCACTTTGATACTGAAGTCGCAGAGGTTTTGCACCAACCAGCTGAAGTAGACCGGAGTGATCACTTCGGGCTTGGCTTCAGGTACCGGGTTCATGAAATCGATGGCGTAAGGCACGCCGTCGCGGATGGCAAACTCCACCGTGTTCATGTCGTAGCCTAGGGTACGACACAACAGTTCGCAGTGGGCCAGGATCTCCTGTCCCAGGTCCGCTGAGAGATGATCGTGATCCACGATGTAGCGCCGCTCCGAGGGGTTGTAACGGGTGGCCAGGATCTGCTCGCAGCCCACCACGAAGCAGCGCACGTAGTGCTCGAAATCGACGAACTCCTGAACCATCATCACGTCCATCATGGAGTCGTCGTAGAGGGAGACCAGTTGTTCCAGGTTTTCTACCTTGTAGACTTCCCTCCAGCCATAACCGTCGAACGGTTTCAGGATGGCGGGAAACCCGATCTCTTGCTCCACTTCAGACCAATCAAGCTCCGGTTTTAGATTGTGCAGGTCCTCCCGGTCCAGGACCTGTTCGTCATATTCCTTGGAGGGGAGCAAAAGTGTCCTGGGGGTGGGGATGTTCAACTGCCGGGCCAGAGCGTAGTTGAAGAACTTGTCGTCACAGAGGAAGCGGAAAGGGTTGTTGATGACGTAAGTACCGTCTAGGGCGGCCTTTTTTAGATAGGCCTGATAAAATTCGTAGCAGTGGGAGAGACGGTCGATCACCACGTCGTAGGGACAGGGCTCGGAGAGGCTCTGAGGCCCCAGCCGACACCACTCTGCCTGTACACCGGGTCGTCGATTAAACTCCGCCAGGAGGGTCCTGGTAAAGGTTTCTTGACCCGAGATAATCCCGACTTTGATCATGCGTGGTACTAAAGCGCTCGCAGTTCTTTTCGTAGATACTTGGGGAGTGATTTGAGCCTGACGTCGGTTTCGCCGTCAAAGAACTTCAACCCCTTCACACCCCGTTCACTTAGGCGTGCCTCCACGACTTCCTTGCTCAGGGACAGTGAGGCCTGATCGGTGGCCAGACAGAAGGTCCAGTGACAGCAGAAACTCGGTATGTGGACCAGCAAGGTCTTCACGTTGCGAAAGACCTGACGCAAGTTTCTCACGATCTCCAGATGGGTCCGGGTCTGCCCCAGCGATCCCTGGGAGGCCTGGAGTGAAAAGATACCCCCCGGCGCCAGGCGAGCACGGACCAGGCGGAAGGCATCCACCGAAAACAGAGAGGTGGATAGGTTGAGGACGTTGGTGGGTTCGGTGAGATCGCTCACGATCAGGTCGTACTGCTCTTTCGATTCTCGCAGAAACTTCAGAGCGTCCCCAATTCGTAGCTCGGTCCGGGGGTCTTCAAAAGCGCCGGCGGCGTGCTCGGGCATCATCGTGCGACACCAATCCACGACCTCACCGTCGATGTCGACCATGGTCACCTTTTCGATGCACTCAACCCGGAGAAGTTCCCGCAGCGTACCCCCCTCTCCACCCCCTAAAATGAGAGCGGTTCGAGGGTTTTTCGAGCGGACCACGGCGGGATGAACCAGCGCTTCATGGTAGATGAACTCATCCTTGGAGGCCGATTGCAACTCTCCATCCAGCATCAGGATCTTCCCGTAATCGGGGCTGCTCCAGAGCTCGATCTGCTGATAAGCCGTCTGTCCCGAGTACAAGCATTCGCACACCCCAAAGGCGGTCAGGGTGTCGGGGGCGGTGCGCTCGTAGAGAAACTGGGTGACCTTGGGGGGTGCCGCCGGAGCAACTTCAAGCGCTCTGGAAGACAACGGTCTCTTCCTGGGTATTGCTGTTGGTCACCCGATGGCCGAAGGCTCCGTGACCGTTCAGCATTCCACGGGAAATCGTGGTGGTGGCCATGCGTTTGCATCGGAATTTCTTGCACAGATATTGTAGGGCGACCATGGGATCGGTGTGGGAGCCGCAGGTGTAGATGTCGACTGCGGCGTAGCCGATCTCGGGCCAGGTGTGAATGGAGAGATGGGATTCGGCGATCACGACGACGCCGCTGACTCCATGGGGGATAAACCGGTGAAAAACGATTTCGCGAACTTCGGCGTTGGCCACCTCGGCCGCCTCCACCATCGCTTGCTGAACTCCGTCGAGATTGGTCAGAATCTCAGGATCGCAGAGACTCATCTCCGCTACAATATGACAGCCCAATGCCTTCATCAGGCGCTCCTTTCGCTGGGAAAATCCCACCTCCGTAATTTAGGAGGATTGGAACGCCACCGGGGATCATTCTTTCCATCGAAAGCTGAGATCCTCGGTCGCGCACCAATGCCCCGTGTGGCAAACGCCTACCTCGGATGGAAGTAGGCGTGGCAGGCAGTATAATAGCGGCCACGGACCCATTTGTAAAGGTTTTCAGAAGGACTGTCCAGGGATCTTCGCCAAGGCATTTTCTGAGGCTTACGTGGACGCGGTACTGCAATTTCTAAAGAGTGTAGAAATCAATGATATTTTCGATATCAGCCTCGTCACTATCTGTATCTATTCGGTCCTGTTGACCATCCAAAAAACTCGAGCCGTCCAGATCATTCAAGGGGTGGGAGTGATCCTGCTTTTGCTTCTGGTGGCCCACGCCGGGCGACTGCAGACCCTCACCTATATCCTCAACTGGTTCCTGGTCTCCCTGGCCGTTCTACTCCCGATTATCTTTCAACCGGAGTTACGCAGAGCGCTCATGAGGCTGGGACAGCAGGGAGTACTCGGTACCACTTCCAGCGGCGGGAGCAAACTCGACCGCGAGCAGTTGGCCAAACTGGTGGACAGCGTGGCCCACGCCGCGGAAAACCTATCGGTCTTACGACACGGCGCCCTCATCGTGTTTGAGCGGGAGACGGGCCTGGAAGACCTGATCGAAAAGGCTCACCGGGTCGATGCCCTGGCTTCTGACAAACTGTTGATAGCGCTCTTTCACCCCAAGACCCCCCTGCACGATGGGGCGGTCGTGATACGTGGCAATAGAATCGTGGCAGCCAGTTGCTGGTTGCCATCACCTTCTCAGTCCGTGGATGCCAAGTTTGGAACCCGCCATCGCGCTGCCCTGGGGGTCTCGGAGCAGTCGGACTGCGTGGTTTTAGTGGTCTCCGAGGAGACCGGTGAGATCAGAATCGCCAACGACGGCAACTTTGGTCGTCCCATGACCGATGAAGGTGATGTGAAGATGCAGCTCAGCAAATACCTGGTGGTTGCCCCCAAGGAGTCGGCCCCTAGACTCAGCTTCTTGCGCCGCAACTCGGGGAGGCCGAATTCGTGAATCAGACCAACGGGCTAAAAATCCTGGCCCTGGTCATCTCCATTATCCTTTGGGCCTATGTACGGGTAACGCAAGGAGGAATGAGCCAGGACTCCATCTCCCAACTGGAACTCTGGGTTCCTCTGGAGACCAGGGGTGGTGGCTCCAATCTGATTCCCTTCGAAAAGTCCACCGATACGATTCGGCTGGTGCTGCGGGGAGACTCCGACGTAGTCACCGAGATGCGTGAGGGCCTGGTGCGGGCCTACGTGGAGCTGGAGGGGATGGCTCCCGGGAGCAACTGGCCGGAGGTTCAGGTGTTGGTGCCGGGTGGGGTTCAGGTCCTGGCGGTTGATCCCACCTCCGTTAACGTTCACCTTTCCCCGCGGACGGTTAAAGAAGTCCCCATCAAGATCACCACCGCCGGAGCGCCCAAGAAGGGATTCAAGGTCGGCACCCCGCTTTATACTCCCAGCTCGGTCAAGCTGGAAGGTCCCGAACAACTGGTGAACCAGGTCAACGTGGTGATGGGGGTGATCCCGGTCGACGGGATGGGCGAAACCTTTGCCCTCACGGTCAATAACCTGGTGCCTCTGAACGCCAAAGAAACTGCGGTGATAGGGAGCGATACGGCCCTGCGCCTGGGGGTGCGCGAAGTGCGCGCCACCATCCCCATCGAACTGGAGCAGACTCTGGAAACTTTACCGGTGGCTCTGAAAAACGTGAAGGTAGAAAAACAAGAAGGCTACGATTACGAACTGGATGTGAGTCCAGAATTTGTTCAGGTCTCGACCTCTCTGCGAGCTGACCAGATACCGGAAAACCTGCAGGTCAAGCCCTACACCTTCAGGCCCAAAGGGCCCGGAGTGCAGGAAGCGGACGTGGAATTGGAAACAGTCAAGGGGCTCACGCTGGTGGGTGGCAGCACCGTTTCCCTCACCCTGCGCCCGAGCAAGATTCAGAAACCCGAGGATTAACTTACAATGCTCAAGTTCGGAACCGACGGAGTGCGTGGCTGCTTCAACGATTCCCTGAAAGCGCCCGATGTGCTCTGGTTGGGCGTGGCCTACGGGCACATGCTGGCCCGCTCTCAGAATTGGCAGCAGCGCCCCAGGGTGGTGGTGGGTCGAGACTCCAGGGTCTCCGGAGACGCGCTGCAGGGAGCTTTCGCGGCTGGTTTGATGAGCAGCGGGATCGACGTGGTGGACCTGGGAGTGTTGCCCACCCCGGCGGTGGCTTTTGCGGTCCGGCATTTGCAGGCCCAGGGAGCGGCCATGCTGAGCGCTTCCCACAATCCGGTACCTGATAACGGAATCAAGATCTTCAACGCCGATGGCAAGAAGCTCGACGACCGGCAGTGTCGGGAATTGGAGTTGTTACTAGCGCGGGCCTCCGAACTCCCTCTGGTCAGCGGGACCGGAGTGGGAAGACTCAAGGTCGAGCCCTCGCTGAAAGAGGTCTACTACCAGTTTTTGCAGTCCAACCTGGAAGGCTCCTTGGAGGGTCTGACCATCGTCCTGGATTGCGCCCACGGAGCGGCCGCCGGGCACGCCCGGCCGGTTTTTCAAGGAGCCGGTGCCAGGGTGATCACTCTCTGTGATGAGCCCGACGGAGAAAAGATCAACGTTGCCTGTGGCTCCACCGATCTGAGCCGACTCTCGGAGGCGGTGCAAGCCCACGGCGCCGACATGGGGTTTGCATTCGACGGCGACGCCGATCGCTGCCTTGCGGTCTGCGAGAAGGGTTGCGAGATCACCGGCGATCAGATGATGGTGGTGATCGCTTCCAAACTGAAAGAGAGCGGTCGGTTGGTGGGAGATCGGATCGTCTTGACCGTTATGAGCAATCTGGGCGCAGAGATGGCGCTTCGGTCCCAGGGGATCGAAGTCGTTCGCACCGCGGTGGGAGATCGCTATGTCTTCGAGGAGATGGTTCGAAGCGGTGCGGTCCTGGGGGGTGAGCAGTCAGGTCACATCTTGCTGTTGGATCGCCACTGGTCGGGAGACGGAATGCTGGCCGGGCTGGTCTTTGCCGGGGTGGTGGCCGGGCGGGCCAGGAAAGTCTCGGAGATGGTAGAGGCCATCCCTGAAATGCCTCAGAAGCTGGTCAACGTGTCGGGGGTCGACAAAGACCGATTGGATACGGACTCAGGCGTGCTCGAGGCGATCAAAAAAGCCGAGGAACGTTTGGGGTCTGAAGGTCGGCTGCTGGTGCGCCCCTCCGGCACCGAACCGCTGGTGCGCTTGATGGCCGAAGGCCCGGATCTGGCGCTACTGCAAGAAGTGCTCGAAGATCTCAAGAAAACGGTTTTGGAACGGCTAGGCGTTAGCGCGGCTCGATGATCGTTGCGATCATCTTGATGACGATAAAGAAAACACAAGCCAGAAACAGCGAAATCATGCCCCAGCCTTTAGCGCCGGTGGCCATGAAGACACCCCCTAAGAGGGCTGCCACACCAAAGGAGATCGGTGCCACCTTGTTGGTCAGGGCCACCGCCTCTCTTCTCTTGGCTAGGCACTTGGAGTGATAGATCTTGGCATCGGCCAGGGGACTCACCGTTTCGCCCTGGGAACGAACCAGCCCGATGTTGCAGAGGGCGCACTTGATGACCTCGTTGTCGACTCCGCAGGACAAGCAGAGGAGGGGCTTCTTAACTCGCAGCTTAGCGATGTCGTGGATGTCGTGGTGATTGATCTCGGTGCCACATTTGGAGCAGTTCAAGGGTTTCTTGTGGTTGCAAGAAGGGCACCTTACCGTCTCCGTAGGGTCCATCAAGGCGTTACATTCTCGGCAATTGTAGGCTGGCACTTACATCTAGCTCCCTTTGGGCAGGCTCGATCGGTCTGAGCACTCAGGCAGATCTATCATACTTCACTAAACTTCAAGTCGAGGGCTTTTTTATCCTTCGCCACATGAAAACATTTGTTCTATTCAGACTTGTTCCTCTGGGAAATGAAAAAGACGCGCCTTGAAATGGCGCGCCTTTTGAAAGCTGCATTTTTCTTCGGTTTACAGCTTGACCTTTACTGGTTCCACGTCCCAGATCTCTTCAGCGTACTGCCGGATCGTACGGTCGCTGGAGAATTTGCCACAGCGAGCGATATTTCTCAGAGCCATCCTGGCCCAATTGTCCTTCTGGGTAAACGCCTTGGCCGCTTTGCGCTGGCACTTGACGTAGGACCAGAAGTCGGAAAGGACCATGAAGCGATCGGTCTTGATCAGTTCGTCCAGGATCGGGTGGAAGATGTTGGGTTCTTCCGGGCTGAAGTGGTTGTGGGCCACCAGTTCGATCACCTCGCGCAGCGGTTTACAGGCCTCATACTCCAGATAAGGATTGTATCCGGCGGCCACTTTTTCCACCACCTGCTCGGCGGTCAGGCCGAACAGAAAGAAGTTGTCGTGCCCGACGCACTGTCGAATCTCCACGTTGGCCCCGTCCAGGGTACCGATGGTCACAGCGCCGTTGAGGGCAAACTTCATGTTACCGGTTCCTGAGGCTTCATAGCCGGCCGTCGAGATCTGCTCGGAGAGATCGGCGGCCGGTACCAGTATTTCTGCCAGCGACACGCTGTAGTTCTCCAGGAAGATGACGCGCAGACGTCCATCCACGTCGGGATCGTCGTTGACCACTTCGGCCACCGAGTTGATCAGCTTGATGATTCGCTTGGCCAGGAAGTATCCCGGTGCGGCTTTCCCGCTGAAGATGAAGGTCCGGGGGACGAAGTCCTGGGCCGGGTTCTTCTTCAGTTCGTTGTAGAGGTGGATGATGTGCAGCACGTTTAAGTGCTGGCGCTTGTACTCATGAAAACGTTTGATCTGAATATCAAAGAGCGACTCCGGGTCCACCTCGATCCCTTTGTGGGCGAGGATGTACTCGGCCAGGCGTTCTTTGGCGGCCAGTTTGACCTGACTGAACTTGTCCCGAAAGGCCTTGCGCTCAAGTTTCTTCTCGAGCTCGGAGAGCTTTTCCAGGTCGTCCTTCCAGTCGTCTCCGATCGCCGAATCGATAAGCGAGGTCAACTGGGGGTTGGCGTATTGGATCCAGCGCCGGGGTGTGACCCCGTTGGTCTTGTTGTTGAATCGGTCGGGAAACATTTCGGCGAAGTCGGTGAGCACTCGGGTGCGCAGAAGCTCGGTGTGCAGTTCGGCTACTCCGTTGACCGAAAAGGAGCCCACCACAGCCAGGTGAGCCATCCTGATCATCCGGGGAGTCTGGCTCACGATGGACATGCGATCCACTCGATCGGTCTGGCCGTAGTATTTTTTTCGAACCTGATCCAGGAAACGGGCGTTGATCTCGTAGATCAACTCCAGGTGCCTGGGCAGTAGCCTCTCAAAGAGCGAGACCGGCCATTTCTCCAGCGCTTCGGGCAGCAAGGTGTGGTTGGTGTAGGCGAAGGTCTTGTGGGTGATCTTCCAGGCTTCATTCCAACCCAGGTGCTGCTCATCCAGCAGGATCCGCATCAATTCAGGGATGGCAATGGATGGGTGCGTGTCGTTGAGTTGAACCGTGGTTTTTTCGGCGAAGTGGGTGAATCCGTCGTGAGTCTCCAGGTGGCGGCGCACGATGTCCTGCAGGGAACAGGACACGAAAAAGTACTGCTGTTTAAGGCGCAGCTCCTTGCCCTGCATGGAGTTGTCGTTGGGGTAAAGCACCTTGGAGATGTTTTCCGACTCGGTCTTGGCCCGCACCGCCGCTTCGTAGTCGCCCTGGTCGAACGATTTGAAGTCGAAGTCTTTGTCGGCGGTAGAACTCCAGAGACGAAGGTTGTTGACCACGTTGTTGTGGTAGCCTGCGATGGGGGTGTCGTAAGGGACTCCCAGGACGTCCTGGGTGTCCACCCAGCGGATTCGAACGTCTCCACCGGAGTCGAGGTAGGCCTCGGTGCGACCACCAAATTTGACCTTCACGGTGTATTCGGGGCGAATGACTTCCCAGGGGTTACCGTAGCGGAGCCACTGGTCCGGGGCTTCCATCTGGTGGCCGTTTTCAAGTTCCTGGCGGAAGATGCCAAACTCGTAGCGGATCCCGTAGCCACCGACCGGCAAGCCCAGGGTAGCGCAACTGTCCATGAAGCAGGCTGCCAGACGTCCCAGGCCGCCGTTGCCCAGCCCCGCATCGTTTTCAGTCTCCTCGATGTCGGAGAGATCCACACCCAGGTCCTGCAAGGCGTCCCGCATTTCGTCGTAGATGCCCAGGTTCAGCAAGTTGTTTCCCAATAAGCGCCCCATCAAGAACTCGGCGGAAAAGTAATAAACCCGCCGCACGTCTTTTTGCGTGTAGGTTCGCTTGGTGCCGATCCAACGGGGAACCAGGCGGTCCCTCACGGTCAGGGCCGCGGCGCTGAAAAGGTCGCGGGGAGTGGCGTGCTCGAGATCCTTGCACTGAGTGTATTCCAGTTGGTCCTGGAAAGCTTGGGACAAAAGATCCGAGGTCAGGCCGGTGCGTTTGTCGGAAACTTTGCGCTTGCCGGTCCCCTTCTTCTTGGATGACGCTTTGGGCTGGGTAGACGAACTACTCTTTTCGCTCATGGATGGTCCTTTCAAAAATTGTATCTCTTCTCTTTACCCTGCAGGGCCGAGGCAAAACTTTCTCTACCGTCCGGCAAGATCCGGGCGAACCTTTCGAGTCTTCTCGGCCGCCCTCTGGGCTCGCCACTCGTCAATGTTTTTGTGGTGACCGGAAAGCAGCACCTCGGGTACCTGGTGGCCACGAAATTCGGCGGGTTTGGTGTAGTGAGGGTGATCGAGTCCACCCCTGAAAAAGCTGTCTTGCTCATAAGACTCCGGTTTGATCACTCCGGGCAGCAGGCGGATCACCGCGTCGGAGATCACCATGGCCGCCAGTTCTCCGTTGGAGAGCACGTAGTCCCCCAGGGAGTACTCCCGATCCACCCAGTGGTCGCGAACCCGCTGATCCACGCCTTCGTAGTGCCCGCAGATAAACACCAGGTGCTCCCGTCCGGCCAACTCCAGGGCGTGCTCCTGCTTAAATGGAGTACCCTGGGGGGTGGGAAAGATCACGGTGCGGCTCTCTTCGCACCCGATGGACTCCAGGCAGGCCACAATAGGCTCACACTTCATAACCATCCCGGGGCCGCCTCCGAAGGGCGTGTCGTCCACCTGGCGATGGGGGCCTAGCCCGAACTCCCGGAGCCAGTGGAGGCGCAGATCCAGCTTTCCTTTATCCTGGGCCCGTCCGGGGATGGAAGAGTTGAGGGGGGTGAAGGTCTCGGGAAAGAGGGTGATGATGTCGATTCTCAATCGTCCATCTCCGGCAAGATCACCACCACAATACCGGCCTCGAGATCGATGTCGGGGACATACCTTCGCACCGCCGGAACCAGGTGCTCTTTCCCATCGGGGGTCTTGATGGCGTAGAGATCGTGGGCCGGGGATTCGATCACCTCGGCCAGGATGCCCAATTCAAGGCCGTCCGGAGAGACAGCCTTGAGACCCTCAAGCTCCCAGTGCCAGTACTCGTCCTCTTCAAGTTCCACCAGTTCGTCCTCGGGTACGGCCAGGAAGAATCCCCGAAGTTTACCGGCGGCGTCCTTGCTCTCGACCCCTTTGAACTTAATCAAAAAACCGCCGGAATGACTCCGAACGGCTTCGATCTCGAGCGGTCTTACGGGATCCTTGCTCTGGTGGGCAAACACGTGAACGGTCTCTTCGAACCGCTCCGGGAAATCGGTGATCGGTTTCACTCCGATCTCACCCTTCAATCCGTGAGGCTTGACGCACTTACCGATGGTAACCAGGCTTTCCCAATAGGGAAAAGACATAAAAGTCCGTTAGCTCAAAGAATTTCCACGGACACCCGGTGTCCGTCTTTCAGGGCGGCGGCTTTGACCACGGTGCGCAGAGCCTGGGCGATACGTCCGTTTTTACCGATCACTTTGCCGGTGTCGGCTTCGGCCACGCGCAGTTCGAGAATGACTTCTTTTTTCTTGGACTCAAACTCGGTCACTTCAACCTCATCGGGGTGATCGACCAGTTGGTTCACCAGGTATTCCAGCAGGGCTTTGGTAGACAAGGCTTATTCTCCGGCTTCGGCGGCGGCAGGTTCGGCTTTTTTCACCGGTTCGGGATAAACGAAGTCCTTACCGGTGTGCTTTTTCCAGATCCCGTCGCGCACCAGCAGTCTTTTCAGGGCTTCCGTGGGTTGGGCACCTTTTTTCAGCCATTCCAGGATGCGCTCTTCTTTCATCACCAGGGTCGCCGGCTGAACCATGGGGTTGTAGTGTCCTAAGATTTCGATGAATCGCCCGTCGCGGGGAGAGCGTGAATTCGCGGCCACCAAACGGTAGCTCGGCTGTTTTTTCTTACCGACTCGAGTCAGTCTCAACTTGACCATTCTAGTTTTTCCTCCTGAGGGACCCAACTGGGCCCGGAACCTTTCAAATTTTAGCGGAAGGGCATCTTGAAGGGCAGCCCTATTCCTTTGAGTTTCTTTTTGCCCTTTTTATTCTTGTTGGGCTTCTTACCACGTTTTGGCATACCTGGCAACCTCGGCATGCCTGGCATGCCTCCTCCGCCGGTTAAGCTTTGCATCATCTTTTGCAGCATGCCGAACTGTTTTAGTAGTTGGTTGACATCGCTCACGTCGTTTCCAGAACCGGAGGCGATCCGCTTTTTGCGGGAGGCGTTGAGGATGTCGGGGCGTTTGCGCTCTTTTTTGGTCATGGAACAGATAATGGCTTCCATGCGAGAAAAGCGGCCTTCGTCTACCTGGAGATCTTTCAGGGCCGGGTTGCTACCCACGCCCGGCAGCATCTTGATGATGTTTTCCAGGGGGCCCAGCTTGCGGATCTGCTTCATCTGGTTCAGAAAGTCGTCCAGGTCGAATTCGTTTTCGAGGATCTTGGCTTCGAGGGCGGCGGCCTCTTCCTCGTCCATGGTCTGTTCGGCTTTTTCGATCAGACCGAGCACGTCGCCCATGCCCAAAATCCGGCCGGCCATGCGGTCCGGGTGGAAAACCTCCAGAGCCTGCAAGCGCTCACCGATGCCGATAAACTTGATCGGCATGCCGGTCACTTCGCGCACCGATAGGGCCGCGCCACCCCGGGCGTCGCCGTCGAGCTTGGTCATGATCACGCCGGTGGTCTTGATGCGCTGGGTAAACTGGTTGGCGATGTTGACCGCGTCCTGACCGGTCATGGCGTCGAGCACCAGCAGCGATTCATCCGGCTTGATGGCTTCTCGAGTGTCCTCGAGTTCTTTCATCAGCTCTTCATTGGCTTGCAGACGCCCGGCGGTATCGATGATGACGACATCGAACTCTTCTTTTTCGGCGTGGGCCACAGCCGCCTTGGCGATGTCCACCGGGCTGTTCTTGTCGCCCATCTGAAAGACGGGCACGTTCAACTGCTCGCCCAGCACTTCCAGTTGCTTGATGGCGGCCGGGCGGTACACGTCGGTGGCGGCCAAAAGAACTTTTTTCTTCTCCAGCGACAGGTGTCGGGCCAGCTTACCGGCGGTGGTGGTTTTACCTGCCCCGTTCAGCCCCACCATCATGATGACGGTGGGGGGGTCGGCCGACATCTCCAGGGGCACGGCCTCGCCGCCCATCAGTGCGGTCAACTCGTCTCGAACGTGTTTGACCACCAACTGACCCGGGGTCAAGCTCTTCCAGAGTTCCTCTCCGACGGCTTTCTCCCGAACCTTGCCGATGAACTTTTTGACCACCGAGAGAGACACGTCGGCCTCTAAAAGGGCGCGACGCACCTCACGCAGGGCTTCTTTCACATCCTGCTCGGTGAGTTTGCCGCGGCCTCGGAGCTTATCGATAACTCCGGAAATGCGTTCCGATAACGATTCGAACATAATCCGCCGTAGTATACGGGGCCGTTCCGGGCCCTGTCAACCAAAAACGCTTGGAGCTTTTAATGGCCGGGGGTAGGGCTGGGGCTGGCTTTTTGGTAGAGCTTGAGGATCTTTTCACTGAGCTTTGCCCAGGACTCGATGGCCAATTCTTTGTCGGTCACTCCGTCGCTCAGCACCGCCAGCACATAAGAGCCTCGGGGGGCGTAGACCACGCCCACATCATGCACGATTCCGGTGAGCTCTCCGGTCTTGTGCGCTACCCGCACATCGGGGGGGAAGCCGGCTCCGATCATGTCGTTTCGCTGCTGCCGTTCCAAGATGGCGTGGATCTCTCGGGAGCCCGGCAACTCGTCACGGGCCAACTGCTTCATCAAGAGCGCGGCGTCTCGGGCGGTGATGTAATTGTCCAGGCCCTGGTCGATGGCGGCAAAGTCGTAGATGTCGCGATCGATGGTGGTGCCGGTCAGGCCCAAATTCTTGATGCTCTTGTTGAGGGCTTCCTTGGTGAGAAAGTCGGTCAACATTTGAGTGGCGGTGTTGTCGCTCTGGGTGATCATCTTTTCGGCCAGCACGCTGACCGGAAAGCTGGTGCCGGCTTCCAGATTCTTCAGGTCACCCGAGCCACCCACGATCTGATCCGGTTGCAGGGTAAGGGGGCGGTCCAGTTCTAGCTCTCCCACCTGGATGCGGCGGAAGACCTCGGCGATCACCACCAGTTTCATCAAGGAGGCCGATTCGAAGCGCTGGTCGGCATTGAATCCGAGTTCCATATCGGATTCCACATCCACAAAGCAGACCGCGGTCTCTCCAGGGAAGTCTTTTCTGGTCTCCTCGATGGCTTCACTCACGGCTTTCAGCAGTTCATCACGCTGCTCGTTGGTGTCGATGACCGGCCGGGGAGTGGGGGAGAGCTGATTCGGAGAAGGGGTACCCTCCACCACGATCGGGGTGGCCACGGGAGTCGAGCTGATGGTCGGATCAGCGCTTTTGTTGCAACCAAAAAGGAGCAGGACCAGACACAACACCACCCACTGCCGATGCGTTTCCCGCCCCACCTGAACGAAACTCGACATTCGCCAAACCTTTTCTTAGCCCGCTCAGGATTTCCCCCCGCAGGCTCAAGGATCTCCCGATTGTGGATAGAAACGCTGGAGCGCATGTACAAGGAGATTCTTATAACCCGCGATGAGCGCGAAGGACGAGCTGCCGTTTTGGAGGATGGGATCCTCTCGGAGTTTCTGATCGCCCGCGAAGAGCGCCAGGTGGGTTCTATTTATAAAGGTCGGGTGGCCAATGTGCTCCCCGGAATGAACGCTGCGTTCGTCGATCTGGGCCTGGAAAGAAACGGCTTTTTGTGTGCCGACGATGCCGCCGCCCACCTGGGCGAAGAGGCCTCGGCCAGTCTGCGAAACGTGAACATCAAGGATATGCTCAAGGTGGATCAGGACGTGATCGTCCAGGTCGTCAAGGAAGCGGTGGGGACCAAAGGAGCCCGCATAACCACTTTCGTTACCATGCCTGGACGCTACCTGGTGCTCTTGCCTTCGGCCGGCTATACCGGTGTTTCACGAAGGGTGGAGGACGAGAAGGAACGGGAACGTCTGCGCCAGATAGCCGAGAAGGCGAAGCCCGACGGGATGGGTGTCATCGTCCGCACTTCGGCGGTGGGGCGGAGCACGGAAGAGTTAGAACGGGAGTTGAAATTTCTGGTTCGTTCCTGGAACCGGGTCCAGAAGGCTTCCAAGCGTCGACGCGCTCCGGCTATCCTGCATCAGGAACTCGCTCTCATCGACAAGATCGTCCGAGACATCCTGCACACCGACGTCAATCGACTGGTCATCGACAACGCCGAAGAGTACGGCAAGGTGATCGAGCGCCTGGAAGTGACCGCGCCCAAGATGATCGAGCGGGTCTTTCTCTACAACCACGATGTACCGCTCTTCGAGTTTTACGGCATCGATCAGGAGATCGAGAACGCCCTCAGCCGCAAGGTCTGGTTGGAGTCCGGCGGCTATTTGATCATCGACCGCACGGAAGCCCTCTGGGCCATCGACGTGAACACCGGAAAATACATTGGCAAAACCGCCTCGCTCGCCGATACCATCCTGAAGACCAATCTGGAAGCGGTGCGGGAGATCTGCCGCCAACTACGCCTGCGCGATATTGGTGGGATCATCATCGTGGACTTCATCGACATGGAGTCGGCCAGCGATCGCCGCCGCTTACTCTCGGAAGTGGTGGAAGAGCTGAAAAAGGACCGGACCCGGACTCACCTGGTGGGAATGACGGAACTGGGACTGGTCCAACTGACCCGCAAACGAGAGGGCAAGGACCTGGATCTGGTGCTGCGGGAAGAATGCCCCTACTGCAGCGGCCGGGGACGATTGCTCTCCCCCGGCACCATCGCGCTTCGGATCCGTCGGGATATCTTAAAGCGGACCTCCGGCGATGACGGTGAGGCGCTCTTCGTGGAGATGCACCCTCGGGTGGGCAAGGAGTTCCTGGGCCAGGACGGCGAGGAACTGCAGGCCCTGGAGCAACATTTGGGCCGCCCGGTTTATGTCAAGGTGAGCGAGGACTTCCACCAGGAGGACTACTCCATCGAGCAGGGGCGCCGTAAAGACATGGCGCGCCGGATCGAAAAACTAACCCTGGGACAACGAGCCGAGGTCTATCTGGAAGAAGGCTTCGGATCGGACAGCCGCAGCGCCACTGCCGTCATGAACGGAAACCTGGTGGAAGCTGTCAACCTGGGCGATCGGATCGGAGACATCGTGGAGTTGAAGATCAGCGACATCAACGCCGCCGTGCCCAAGGCCACGCTCATTCGTTAGCGCCCTCTGACTTTTGCCAGAGCAGGACCCTTCGATAGTCGGGGTTCTGGCGGTCTACCGAGTACCAGGCGATGCTGTTGCCGTCATCGGAAACCGAGGGGAAGCCGTTGAGGCTGCCGTCGTTCCAGGTGAGCTGCTCGGTCTTTCCCTCGCGCCAGACCCAGACCCAGACGTTGACGTCGGCGGTCTCTTTGCGGCGGTCGATGGCGGTGTAGGCGATGGTCTTGCCGTCGGGCGACATGCTCGCGTCGTTTTCATCCACCCCTTTCAGAGTGGCCACGCTGGTCACCGTGGAGTCCCGGGTGTCTAGTAGGAAGAGATCGCGATCCCCGTCGACTCGGGCAGAGTAAAGGATCTTGTCTCCTTTTTGGTCCAGCACGATGGAGGTGGGAACCTCCCCCAGGGTGGGGATGGCCTTGCTGGCTCCGTTCTGGTCTCGTAGCCGGACCTCCGAGAGGTCGTGGCGCCAGGCCATGCGCGAGCCATCGGCGGAGAGGACCGGAAACATGTCTTTGGCGGTGCCGTCGGTGATATCTTCGGTCTCGCCGTTTTCCCAGCGTCGCACCGTGTAGGCTCTTCCCGGAGGGGTTTCTACGTCGTAAACCACCACGT
>Ga0172382_10004684_pt1 | contig 20833 bp, 19 predicted proteins | sample Leawel138RmetaG_FD_122245 | JGI IMG/M metagenome (GOLD analysis project Ga0172382, IMG submission 122245) | Leachate microbial communities from a municipal landfill in Southern Ontario, Canada - Leachate well 138R metaG | ecosystem: Engineered > Solid waste > Landfill > Unclassified | place... | reverse complement strand
GAGCCTCACCGACCCAACGAAGAAAATGAGCAAGAGTTCGACTGATGAAAAATCTAAAATCCTCCTTACAGATACCCCAGAAGCTGCGCGCAAGAAAATCATGTCAGCAACTACCGATAGTATCGGCGTGATTCATTTCGACTGGGATACACAACCAGGTATTACCAACCTCCTGCAAATTCTCTCTATTTTCTCCGGCAGGGCCCAAGATGAAGTGACGTCTGAGTGGGAAGGCAAAACCAGCTACGGCGACCTAAAGAAAGCCGTTGCCGATGAAATCGCACACTTCCTCACTCAATTTCAAACAAAACTCTCCAGCCTTACCGACGATGCTCTCCTTCAAAAACTCGAAGCCTCTGAAGCGGCAATGACCGTTATCGCCAACGAGACGCTCCTCCGAGCGCAAAAAGCCGTCGGCCTCCGCCAATAACCCTCGTTACACCCATGGGGGAATATTGACTTCACCGCCGTCGTCCCGCATAGTACTAGCAGTATAAGCATAACCGCATATCAGCCTTAGAACGGCACGATGCAAGGGCAAAGAGGCAAGCAACTTCATGAAAAGCAGCACCCATCGACCTACTTTCTCAACGGACCGCAAGAAGCAACGCTTCGGCTTTACTGTTGTCGAACTTCTTATTGTTATTGTCGTTATCGGTATTATTGCAACAATTACGGTTATTTCTTACGCGGGAATTCAAGAAAAATCTGTTAGGAATACCGTTGAAGCCGACCTCCGCAGCGCGAGTAGCGCCCTTGAAACAACCAAGTCAAATTCAGGTGGATACCCAGCAACAAAACCTGCAGATTTACCGAAAAGTAATGGTACAGAGTACACCTATGTATACTACGGCACTACTAAATCATACTGTCTCGCAGCAACGACTACCGAGGGGGATATTCCAAGTATCTACCTCACGAGCGATAACAGCACTATCAAAGAGGGGACCTGCGCCGCCGCTACGGGAGGAACCGTGCCAAGCATTACTACTGCTTCCCTTCCTTCAGTCAACCGTAACGCTACCTACAATGCCACTATCGCCGCATCGGGCTCACCAGCACCAACCTTCGCCGTCTCGTCTGGTACACTCCCTACTGGGCTCACGCTCAATTCAACGACCGGAAAAATCACAGGAAAACCTACCGTTAGCGGCGCTTACACATTTAGCGTCAAAGCCCAAAACGCAAAGGGTACAGCCACAAAAGCATTTACGATCACCGTGAATAAAATCGCTACAGAACTCTTGGTGAACGGCGGGTTTGAAAGTGGCATAACCGCTTGGCAGGGGCCAATAACCTCCCTGAGCGGTGGGGCGAAAGTGGGAACATACTACGGCAAAGTAGATAACGACACCGTCAGGCAATACCTACCCGTCACAGCAGGAGATGCCCTCACCGTCACCGGCTGGGTACAGCATGATGGGAATGGTATTGGAGACGTATACGTGCAAGCCGTCTACTACAACGCATCTGGCAGCGTCGTCACCAGTGCGCTGATCTACGATGGATACCCTGCTTCTACTTCATGGGTAAGTTTCTCCAAATCACTAACCGTACCGTCTGGCGTCGTCTCGATGGAGTTCTACTTCTGGCCAGGACTCGGAGGCACCTGTAAGATTGATGGCATCTCGGTTACAGCACTAAGGTAAAACAAGAAAGTATAGCACAAACAAAAAGCCACCTCAGTACAAGGTGGCTTATGCTGCTGCGCGCCCACCCGGGGCGGCGTGCTTTTGACTGTGTTTGTTTTAGCATGGGTCACCCCATGCGCATCAGCATATTTACAGTATGCAACATAGCGCGGAAAAACACAAGCTTCTTGCCCTCTTGTATATCTTCTCGTGGTGTGATTATATAAGCTTGTTCAGAAGCACACGCGAAGCAGAAAGCATGCTAAAAGTGTATCTTTCTTTCAAAGGTACTCTCATGTTCGCCGAAGTAACCCGCCAGCAGGTCGATCTGACACAAGAAACAACTAAGGAACAAGAGAGTATATATGTCACAAAACTTGTTTATCGGTAGCCTTGCTTACGCAACTACTGACGACAGCCTCAAAGCACACTTTGAGACTATCGGTGAAGTAGCAAGCGCACGTGTAGTTACCGACCGTGAAACTGGCCGTTCAAAGGGCTTTGGTTTTGTTGAGTTTACCGACGAAGCAAACAACCAAAAAGCTGTTGATGAGCTTAACGGTAAGGAACTTGACGGTCGCGCAATTAACGTGAGCCTCGCTCGCCCTAAGGAAGACCGTCCTCGCCGCGATTTTAACGGCGGTGGAAACGGCAACGGCGGCGGTGCATTCCGCCAACGTAGCTGGTAATTACTACCACTTTAAAAATAGCTCGTGCTTTACGCCGGGCTATTTTTAATTTCTAAATAAAGGCGAATCGAGCCACGGGATATCGAGCCCCACTGTATTCGCCGAAAGCCCAAACGCGTTTAACAGCCAAAGTGTCACAATAACCACGATACCCGTAAGTGAAAGTACGCAAATACGCACGAACATAGTCTGCTTCAAAAGCCATCGCTTCCACGCTTCATACTTTTCTTTTGCAAATGCCTGTACCCGGGCCGCTCTCTCAAATTCAGTTGCCAAAATTGCGAGGCCTGCAAAAACAACCAGCCACCCTGGACCAGGGTATGGAATCATCACCAGACCTACAAGGACGATAAGCCCACCGACGACACCGACGAGAACTTTTTTACTTTGGTGTTTAAGGGCGTTCATGCACGAAGCAGCTCCAAGAAGTCCGCCTCACTCAACACTTTCGTGCCATATGTCTCAGCTTTCGCGAGCTTACTCTGCCCCACTTTGCCACCCGCCACAAGGTACTGTGTATCTTTTGCTACTGATGTCTGAAAGATACCCCCTCGTGCACGAATCGCTTCAGCCGCTTCATCGCGCGACATCTCCGTAAGGGTTCCTGTGACCACAAAGTGAATATCCTGCAAGGAACCGGTTTTCTTCTCGTAGTGTGGCCGTACCCCAAATTGTGAAAACTTCTCTAAAAGCGTTTGATTATCTTCGTCAGAGAACCAGGCTACAATCGATTCGGCAACTACCTTACCGATACCGTCAACCGATTCAAGCTCTTCAAGTGTCGCAGTAGAAAGTGCCTCGACAGACTCGAACCGCTTCGCAAGATCAATCGCCGTCTGGCTTCCTACGTGCCGTATCCCAAGGCCCAAAATAAACCGCTCAAGCTCTGGATTCTTCTTAGCCTGAATCGCCGCCACAAGTTTCCGGGCGGAGACCGCAGCAAAACGATCAAGCGCCACTACTTGCTCGACCGTAAGTGCGTAAATATCTGCCATATCTCGCACCAGCCCAGCATCAACCAAAACTTCAACATTTTTCTCACCAAGTGTATCGATATCAAGCGCCGCCTTACTGGCATAATACTCAATCGAGCGTTTTACCATTGCATCGCTCGTTATACCTTTTACACGGTACACAACGTCGCCATTCGCTCGCTCAAAAGTAAGTTCAGGGTACTGTTCGCTCAGCGCCTGCTCATAATCAAACACTTGCGCGTCTTTTGGTCGTAGCTCCGTTACAACACTTTCTACCTGCGGGATAATATCACCCGCTTTAAAAATAATAACCGTATCACCAATACGAACATCCTTACGAGCAATTTCATCAGCATTATGAAGACTAGCATGCTGAACGGTTGTACCCGCCACCTGCACTGGATCAAATACCGCTACGGGCGTTGCCGCACCAGTACGGCCAATACTAATAACGATGTCTTTGACAATAGTCGTTGCTTGCTCTGCAGCATACTTGTAAGCTACCGCTGCACGAGGTTGCTTACCAACTACTCCCAGCTTCGCAAACAGCGCTCGGTCATTCACCTTAATAACTAACCCGTCCGTATTAAATGGCAGGTCATGACGCTTTTCGTCCCACGTATGAACAAACTGCATTACATCAGCAAGCGACAAGAAGACATTTGCCTGCTGGTTTCGACGCACACCCAGTGCCGATAGCAATTCGTATGCCCGCATATTCGTTGGCACCTCAGCCGGATCGTCACGGATAAGATCATAGGCAATAAACGTAAGTGGACGACGCGCAACCAACTTCGGATCAAGTTGACGAATCGTTCCCGCCGCTAAATTACGCGGATTAGCGAATAGTGGCTTACCTGCCTTTTCACGTCGCTCATTCAAAGCTGCAAAGTCTTTCTTAAGCATCACAATTTCACCGCGAATTTCTGTACGACCCTTAAGAAGTTGCCCAGCTTCGTCACTTTCGCGGAGTCGTAGTGGTACATTCGCAATAGTACGAACATTATTCGTCACATCTTCACCGACGAAGCTATCCCCTCGCGTCACCGCCCGCGACAAAAGGCCATCTTCATAAATAAGCGTGCACGCCAGTCCGTCCATTTTGATATCGGCAAAGAATTCATGTCGTGTGCCTGGGAGGAGCTTATCCATACGTACCACCCAAGCCTCAACCTCTGACATATCAAATACATCATTCAAACTCAGCATTCGGCTGCGGTGCTTTACTTTCTTAAAACCACCGAGAAGCTCACTCCCCACTCGCTGTGTCGGGCTATCCGGGGTTATAAGCGACGGATTCTTCGCTTCAATTCCCTTTAACTCACCCATGAGGCTATCGTACACTGCATCATCGACCGACGGGGCATCAAGAACGTGGTACTCGTAGCTGTATTTCGCAAGGAGCTTTTTCAGCTCGAGTGCGCGTGTCTCATCACTATTTTTCTGGGACATATTCGACCACTTTTCGATACAAAAGATAGATATATGCCGACATCCAAACTGTTGTCACTGCCGCAGCAATCACAATAACAAACGGTACTAATGGAAGCCATGCTATCGCCCCCCAGACTGATTTAATCCACATATCAAGTAAAATAATCGGAATTAACACGACAGCCCACGCCACGGCAATAACGAGCACCATCCAAAGCCAGCGAAGCAAGATCTTGATACGACGCCCAACCATGATGTCGCCCGCGGTACGAATTGCCCGATACGGATACATACCCGGAAGCGTCACAATGACCATCGCAAAAAGACTGCTTGTTATCCAGTAGAGGGAGAGCAGTGCCAAAAATGCAGCGGCAATCCAAAATAACATCGCCGGAACGCCGCCACCGGTAATAAGGCCCGACCCAACAGCAGCGCTATAGCCAATAAGGGCGGCACCCACAGGAATTAACTGCACCGCAATCATCAACACTACCATGATCATGGCAAAAAGTGGCGACCCAGCATTATACAAACCATCGCGAAGCTTTACCTTATGGCCAGCGAGGAGGTTGCGAAGGAGCCAAACGGTCGTGAGCCAGATCATAATAAATGTCAGGACTGAAAACACCTGCTGCACTTCAGTGAGGCTTGTTCCGCCGTTAAGAGACGCGATAGAAAAGAGCAAAATACCTGCCTGACCTATTGCCCCCCATCCGCCGGTGAATAAATCTTCGCCAGTTTCTTTCAGCGTGTCACTTATATTGGCATATGTCTCCTGCGACTGAAGCCCTACAAGAACAATAAATACTACCACGTAAATAAGCGACAAAAGGAGGAAGGTTTTTTTATACTTCCATACGGTACGAGTTACTTCATGCGTGAACGAAATAAGCCCAGGCAGTACAAGGGGGCGAATATAATCGCGACGGCGCGTCATTCGAAAACTTCGATGTGGGCGTCGTTTTAAAAATGCGTCTATTCGCTTTCGTATATTCGTATACCGGCGAATGAACCAGTTTTGCTTCGCCTTCGTAGTGGTTGTTTTCTTCTGGTTTTTTTTAGAAGCGATCGGCATTATTGGTAAGCCTCTTTATGCGTTCTTCAAGTGGCGGGTGTGAGCTGAACATACGAGCAAAAAAGCCCGGACGAAGTGGGTTGCTAATAAAGAGCTGCGCACTTGCCGAGTTCTGCTTCTGCATTGGCTTGCCGTAGGTAAGAAGCTTCTGTAAAGCACTCGCCATCCCCGAAGAATCTCGGGTCGTCATTGCGCCCGTTGCGTCAGCCAAGTATTCACGCTGCCTGCTGATAGCCATCTGAACAATTGTTGCAATAAGTGGCGCCAGAATCACCACCACAAGTCCAATAATCAGCACGATTGGGTTAGTATTACGACGATCACCCCCGTAAAATAGCACGCGTAAAACAATGTCAGAGAGTATACCGATGGCGCTCACAAGACCGAAGCTAATCATACTAACGCGAATGTCGTAATTCTGAACGTGCCCCATTTCGTGCGCCATAACCGCCGTAAGCTCGCGGTCATCCATAATATCAAGCAGCCCCGTAGTTGCAGCAACGATAGCATGCTGTGGGTTGCGCCCTGTTGCAAATGCATTCGGTGCACTATCCTCGATGATATATACTTTTGGCATTGGTATCCCAAGTGTAATTGAAAGGTTCTCTACCGTTCGATAAAGTCGAGGATTGTCCTTCTTCTCAATTTGGTGCGCACCTGTCATAGCAACAGCGAGCTTCCCCGCAGCAAAATACTGAATGAGCGCATAGATAAGTGCACCCCCAAGTACCCAATACGTTATGTAGGTATCACCGAACATGAAACTGACGAGGTACCCAATACCTGTGATAAGCCCAACAAACACCGCCATGATAATGACGGTGTTGCGCTTATTGGCTGCAATCGCTTTATACATACCGAGCAGTCGGCCTTATTTAGAATTTAACGTCAACAGGCTTGTTTGCCGCTTCACGCTCAGATTCTTCAACCTCAAAGAAGTCACGGTTCTTGAAGTTAAACATACCGGCAACAACGTTTGCTGGGAACGTTTGAATTTTTGTATTGAGGCTCGTTACGCCTGAGTTATAGAAACGACGTGAACCTTGAATTTTATCTTCCGTATCAACAAGCTCACGCTGAAGTTCGAGGAAGTTTTCGTTTGCCTTAAGGTCTGGGTAGCTTTCAGCTACGGCAAAAAGACTCTTCAACGCACCCTCGAATTGGTTTTCAGCTGCAGCTGTCTCTTTTACACCCTTTGCGTTAATAACATTCGCACGTGCTTTTGTTACTTCTTCAAACACGCCCGATTCGTGTTTTGCATATCCCTTAACAGTCTCAACAAGGTTAGGGATGAGATCAAGACGACGCTTTAACTGAACATTAATATCGCTCCACGCTTCGTCAACGCGAACGCGCAGGGTAACAAGACTGTTGTACGTAGCCCATACGAAGATACCTACTAGTACAACGATTCCAAGAATAATCCAAAGTGCTAACATGTTTAATTCAACTCCTTATTTCTAATACTCTTAGTATACTAGGAATCCCCCTCCCGTGCCAGTGCTACAATAAAAAGTATGGAAGATATTTTCGACACTATCTTTACCTCAATCACCCAAGATGCCGATAACGCCGACTTCCTTGAGAAAGGGTACACGCCCGTCTACACCGCGGCAGCAGAGGCGCGCATTGTCATTGTTGGGCAGGCGCCCGGAAGAATAGCCCAAACGACACACATCCCCTGGAACGACAAAAGCGGCGACCTCCTTCGCGAATGGCTCGGTCTCAGTAAAGAACAGTTCTACGACCCTTCGCTGGTTGCGCTCATCCCTATGGACTTTTACTACCCAGGAAAAGGAAAACACGGGGATAACCCTCCGAGAAAAGGGTTTGCCGCCAAATGGCACCCGCTCCTTCTTGAGCATATGCCTCATGTCAAATTGATCTTACTCATCGGTGCCTACGCGCAAAAATACTACCTCGGCGCAGCATGCGGTAAAAATCTAACCGAAACTGTCTATAATTACCGCTCATACCTTCCGAAGTTCATACCCCTCGTACACCCCTCGCCGCTCAATTTCAGGTGGCGTGCACGAAACCCATGGTTTCAGGCAGATGTTATTCCAGCGGCTCGAATGTTAGTTCAGAGTATTATTCATAAAAATAACCACACATAAAATAAGTCCTCTCGCAGCTGATGCCAAGAATGTGCCGCTTACTCACAGAAGGTCATAACACGATTGTCCCCGTCTGACGACACGGCAACAAAACGACCGTTACCAAAAGTCACAGAGTACCAAGAATTCTGCTCCGGCGCAGTATGAGTTGTCCATGAAACCCCGTCATTCGATGTCATAATGCGCTTGTCGTAGTACTCAGAAACCGCTACAAACTTTCCATTACCATACACAACCGACCGCCAGTTAATAGCTTCAGCGGAGTGTAGGCTCCACGCAACGCCCAGACTTGAAGAGCAATCCCCTTCAATAATCGAACCTCTGCTCGCTACACTATACTTTGTGTTGATACGAGGATTTGTCACGGAAACACAGTATCCATCTGCTTTCTTCTTATAAGTGAGGGTGCTCCCTGTACTTGCAAGTAGGCCCCTACCGTTATTCAAAGCAGTGGCATCATTGGGATATCCGCTATTTGATGTATCCTTAGACCGATACAGCTCCAGTGCCGTAGCGGCGTTTCAGAGATCCGATTTCATTGAGGACTCTATGGCCGCTCCAGAGATACTGTTATACGCAACCAACGTAATAGCCGCAAGAATCGTAATGACAACAATAACTATGAGAGGCTCGACAATAGTAAAGCCTTGGTTACGTTTAAATCGTCGATATAGGACTATAAAAGCCCCCCTAGTCATTCATGCGCTCCTGCTTACTTTCCGTCCCGTACTATGAAGCAAAGTCAACCGACCCGCATACTGAGAATCAATGGTCTATGATGCAGAAATTTATCCCAACAGCACAGAAAAGACTCAAAAAAGAACCCGCCGTTTCCGGCAGGTTCTTTTCTTCAGCGTATTGGTGCGCGGAGCGGGACTTGAACCCGCACGACCGTAATGGCCAAGAGATTTTAAGTCTCTCGTGTCTACCGATTCCACCACCCGCGCGTAAAAACATGAAACTACTTGATGGAGGCACCTACGGGTAACGCTCCCGTCTACACGGTTTTGCAGACCGTTGCCTAACTTCTCGGCCAAGGCGCCATCCGATTGTTCATTATAACAGACCTTGTTCACCGCGCGCGTGCTATAATTGTCCTAAGTTAAGTTATAGGGAGTAACCATGACAAAAACACCCTCTAAGGATCAAGAAAAACCGGAGGAAACAACGGTGAATACGCAACCGGACACCACACCAAAAGAAGCACCTCAACCAGTGCAACAATCAGTTACGCAGCCCACTAACCAACCAGTAGCCTCAGCAGAGCGTCTCTCGCGCTTGAAGCTCGCCTTTCTTTATATCCTTATCGTTGGGCTTTCGCTTGCAGCACTTACTTCGATTATCGCACTCCTCGTTGGTAACTTCAGTGGTGTTATTGGAAAAGCGCTCCTTACTATTTTCATCTTCTTCACCCATAGCCTTGTCGTTCTCGGCATCCTATGGGCTGATCGCGACAATGAAGTAGGAAAGAAGCTTCTTCCTTCAACCATCGCTCTCTTAGTATTTGCGAACATGATCACTACCACTCTTGGCACGTGGGAAATTATGAGCACTGAATACGCATGGCGCGCCTTCGGCCTCTACTTCCTCCTTATTGGTGGCGTCTACACTATCGCCGGCGCACTTCGACTTCGCGTTAGTCAACAAGCAGCACAGATAGCACTTTACTCATCGACCAGCCTCATTGCAGTTACGGTACTCGCCGTTGCTCCTTGGGTACTTAATATTGTTCCCGATTTTCAGCCGCTCTACTTCCGTATCGTTGGTGCGCTCGCCATTCTTACCGCAACAAGCTTCCTTATTTCGCTCATTCTCCGGGGTATCGCTCTAAGTAAGGGCGCGGCAAAGGAATTCGATGCGACCCGCGTTATTCCAGGGGGTATGCTTGCCGTCTACATTACCGTCGGCGTCTTTACCAGCATGGTTTGGTTTGGCGGTTTCATTCAGTTTATCGCTGATGGCATGCAAGCTTCATCAAGCCACCAGCGCTACAACCTCAACGACACGCCTACCCTCGATAACGACTACGGCAACTCTCGACGTTACTAATCATTATTTTCAGCAAATTCTCCGTTTTACTTGCTTAACTGTTTAGGCACAGCACTTAACTTGATTAAAAGGTACTCTACACTATGTCTGACGAACACACCGAAACAAAAAATCTAGCACCTCACACCGAACCCAAAACACCGACACCCCCAGTAGCAGTGCCGACGTCTACACCTACCACCCCTCGTGACACTACACACAAAAAGACCGCACTTATTACCGCGATAATTGTTGGTGGATCATTACTCCTCCTCGCTCTTGGTGTAACGAGTGGTATGGTTATCCAGAACGCTACCTCAAATAAGCAAGCGACAACCCAAATTGGTGACACCCATGACGGAAATGAAACGGTAACTCAGGAGGAGAGCTCGATTGCTGCGGTTGCCGAAAAAGTAAGCCCGAGTGTCGTCTCGATTGTTACCCAAACCCGGACCCGTTCTTTCTACGGAGTAAACTCAGGCCAGGCTGCGGGAACTGGCATATTCATCAGTAAAGACGGCTACCTCATCACAAATAACCACGTCGTGCAGGGTGCGCAAACCGTATCGGTTGTTGATAACGAAGGAAATCTCTACGAGAACGTTAGCATTATCGGGCGCGACCCACTTAATGACATCGCATTCCTCAAAGTGAATAATAGCGACAAGGAGTTTACCGCCGCTTCAATTGGGAATAGTTCTACCGTTCGTATTGGACAACAAGTCGTTGCTATTGGTAACGCCCTCGGCCAATACAACAATACCGTCACGAGTGGTATTATTTCCGGAACTGGTCGCCCCGTTACGGCAGACGCTGGCGACGGCGAAACCGAATCACTCACCGACCTCATCCAGACCGACGCTTCAATCAACCCCGGAAACTCGGGCGGGCCACTCGTTAATATGGCAGGACAAGTTATCGGGATCAACACCGCTATCGCCGAAGACGCCAATGGCATTGGGTTCGCAATTCCTATTAACGCCACAAAGGGTGTCATCGCCAGCGTTCTTGAGACAGGAAAAGTATCACGCGCCTTCCTCGGAGTTAACTACGTTTCAATTACCCCTGAAGTAGCACGCGAATATAAACTCTCTGTTAAAAACGGCGCTTACGTCTACGCTGAAAGTGGCTCACCAATTCAATCAGGAAGCCCAGCAGCTCGGGCTGGCCTCCGCAACGGCGATGTTATTCTCAAGATAGATAACGATACTATCGGGCTTAACGGCGGCCTCTCGAGTATTATCGGCCAATACAAGGCAGGCGACAAGGTAACCGTTACCTACCTGCGAGATGGCAAGGAAGCGACGACATCGCTCACCTTCAGCGCGTATAACGGCTAATTTCACAACACCCACCCCTTGCCTAAAGGGGTATACTGGACAGAAGATGCTTCTCAAGCTCCAGAATCCACCAGAGAAACTTCCCGTTACCGCTCGTCCTCATGATGAAGCTCTTTCCCCTGAGGAAAATCCCCGCACTGTTAATGAATTCATTAAAACCATCGAACGGCGCCACAAACGTCGGCTCCGCGGCATTGCTACGTTAAGTGGCGCAGCGATTGCACTCAGTTCACTCAGTTTTGCGTATTGGCAAGACGTCCACGCCAATCAAGAACTTTCACTCCAGTCTCAACCTGACATTTACACGCTTGATACCGAAAACCAAGATGTTGTTGGTGAATCTATCTTTTACTTCGCTGGCTTCGACACACGCAACGGCGATGTATTTGGAAAGAAAGTCGGCGCAGGTGCGCTTCACGAGATTGTACCGGGAAGCGACATGTCCATTGACTATGGCGATGCACCGCTCGAGCCTACGGAAATCGCGAAGAAAATAATTGCCGTCGCGGATGAAAAGGGGCTTCACACTATTTCACTCGCCGGAAACAGCATGGGTGGCGACATTGCTGCTGAGGTTGCGGAATACATTATCACCCACTCATCACTCGACGTCGCGGCGATTATTCTTAACTCAACACCCGATGGAATAAAAACACTTCGTCACGAAACGCAAAATGACCTATCAAGTATGCTTTCCATCCTTCAGGCAATTCCCGGCTCAAAATACTCAACACCTGTTCGATGGGCTATTACGATGGCGCAAGAAAATGGTCGCTATACACAAGGTGATGACGTTGCCGAAAACGTTCACTCTTTCTTCTCAACAAGTGGCGAAGTATGGGACTGGGTAAGCGAACGACGACGCCCCGGCGCATGGCTCCTCGTTGACCAAGCAAGCGCTATCATGGATAGCGACCTAAAAGATACCCTGCAAACAATTGGACAACTGCGCGGCGAAAAACGTATGCCCGTTATCGTTACGATGCGCGCAACCAACCCAAACGATGATACTGTTGTAAATGTCGAACAAGCTTCAGAAAACATCTGTGAGTACTCAGAGGCTGCCTACCTCGACTGCTTTGAAGTGAATGTCGAGGGCGCAATTCATACGAGCTACCTCTATGATAGCGACGCCTACCACGCCGCCCTCGCCGAACACTCCGAAGAAATAACCGAAGCGATCGAACGAGAAGCTACTTACAGCATGCTCGGTCGCTACAGTATGACCTATTTCGGTCCTATAAAGTAACTATCCTTCAATTGAAATATTCGGGAGTCGTTTTTGAAGCCACTTCGGCAGCCACCATGCCGCCTTACCAAGGTACGACATAACAATTGGCACAATGATCATACGGACAATGAAGGCGTCAACAAAGATACCGATTGCCAGCGCAAAGCCCATCGACTGAATCGTTGCGTCATGGTTGCCGATAAACCCAGCAAACACCGCCACCATAATGAGACCCGCCGCAACCACGACACGACTTCCGAGTGCAAAACCATTAAGCACCGCCTTTCGGGCATCTTTCTTTTCGTGGTACGCCTCTTGAATACTCGACACAAGGAAGAATTCATAATCCATTGCAAGCCCAAACAGGATACCGATTGCGATAATTGGAATAAAGCTCACAATTGGCCCGGGTGCAGCCGAAATATCGAACCAGCCCCACTGGAATACTGCGACCAGTGCACCAAACATTGCAAAGACCGAAAGCAAGAACCCAAGCGTTGCCTTGATTGGAATAAGAATCGAACGAAACGCCAGCATCAGAATGAGGAGTGAAAGCCCCACAACCACCCCAAGGTAAAGTGGCAAGGCTGCGGCAAGTTTATCGTTAATATCGATTTGTAGCGCCGTAGTGCCCGTAACACCAAAGGTTATCGCTTCACTTTTGGTTAATTCATTAATGTTCTGTTGATTACGAAGGTACGCAACAAGGCTATTCGTTTCCTCGTCGGACGGACCCGTCGTTGGAGTTACTTGAATCACCCCCTTTGTTCCATTGTCAGTTGTAAGAATCGCCTGCGCGCTTGCAACACCATCGGTTTTGGCGATACGCTCGGCAATGCGTTGCAGCTGATAATACGGCGCATAGGTATTTACTTGCTTCTCAAGCTCGGCTTGCATGGCTTTTTGTTGCGCAAGAAACGCTTGCTGTTGCTGTGGGGTCATGTAAGGAAGCTGTGCTGCAGTGGCTTCCATTTGCTGCATCTGGTCGCCGTATTGCTTCATAATCTCAGCCTTTACCGCCACCTTGTCAGCGTCAGATGTTGCCGGAGCACCCTCGACAACCACGAGTAATGGTGCGTTATACCCAGCACCGAACCCCTTCACGAGTAAATCGTATGCCTTGCGCTGCGACGATTCAGCCTGCGCCGTTTCATCAGTTGGAAGCCCAAGTTGCAGCTGGGTCATCGGCCACGCGAGTGCCGCAATAACAATAAGTGCACCAAAAAGAATTGTCTTACGATACTTCAGGAGCGCTTCTCCCCAGCGGTACCAAATCGTCTTACGATCAACTTTCACTGTGTGTGGTATACCCGCCTTTTGCGCCGCTTTAATGTATTTTCGTGCTTTCCGTCCGAACACGCCGCGTCCAAATACACCTAAAAGTGCTGGAATAAGGGTCACTGCAACAATCGCTGCAATGGCTACCGTTGCCGCTGCAGCCAAGCCCATAACCGTCATGAACGGAATCTGCACAACCGTCAGCGCTGCAAGGGCGATCACTACGGTTGAAGCCGCAAAGAGCACTGCCTTGCCAGCCGTTGCGATCGCCTTACCTGCTGCCTCTTTATATCCGTACCCCTCATATACCAGTGCCCGGTATCGGTTAATAATAAAGAGTGAATAATCAATACCCACCGCGAGGCCAAGCATCACTGCGAGTACGGGTGCGGTATTGCTCAATTCAATCGTCGTACTCAGTGCAAAAAGGCCCGCCATACTCACCCCGACCGCCACAAGTGCGGTAACAATTGGCATACCCGCCGCCACCAGTGAGCCAAGCGTCATAAGGAGGACAATGAGCGCCACTACAACACCGGCGATCTCACCAATACCGAGAATTTCACCGACCGATTGCTTCACAAGGTCACCGCCGGCCTCAATAGTAAGCCCCGTGGTACTTCGTGCATCGGTGAGCTTCTGATTTACCGTCTGGATTGTTTCGTCGCTTACACGCCCATCGTCACCCTCGCCCTGCATTTGCACGGTAATATAGCCGATCGCCCCATCCTCTGAAATAGCCGAAGGAACTTCGAATGGACTGGCCGCCGTTGTCACCCCTTGCACGGTAGCAATGGTGTTGCTAAGCGTCTCGATATCTGCCTTATAGTCGGAGATATTCTTTCCCCCAGGAGCTGCGATAACCACCTTAGCTGACTGCGCACCGACTTCAGGGAAAAGATCGTTAAAACGCTCGAGCGTTTGCTGCGCCTGGGTTCCAGGAATCGAAATTGCATCACTCGTATGCATTCCCGTTTGACTTACAATAGCCCCGAGGCCTCCAAGTACCACCAGCCACATCACCACGAGCCACCATTTAAGCTTAAAGCTCGTCTCACCAAGTTTTTGTAAGAAATTTCCCACGCGTGCTTTTCTCCTATTCCATTATGCAGCTTGCATCATCAATTAATTGCTTTACCTTCAAAAAAGCGTGCTGAAGCGTCGGGTAGTAATACCGCTTAACTCCATCCCGTCGCTCGCCGAGCATACCCGCATCACGAAGTATTTTAATATGATGCGACGTTGCTGGGCGTGACAAATGAAGCTTTTCAGCCAACTCTTTCACGGTAAGCTGTGGATGCTGTGCTAAGATAACAATTATTTCTTGGCGATATCGATCACCAAACGCCACGAAGTAGTCGCGGGTTTCATCGAAAGCCTGAAGTAATGCATCGTCTTTTTTTATCACTCTTTTTATTATACGTATTGGTTCGTATTTTTCAACCGTTTATTTTTTTAAACCAATGAATATTTCTCCACATAGCTTACGAAGTGGTGTGCTTATGGTGAGAATGATACTTCATTACCAATGCGTGCCCTTTACCCTTCTTCAAAAGGTACAGGTTCACTGGATATGCAGCCACGTATGCGATAGCAAGCGCGATAGGCATACTCACCCAGAAAAGCGGATTGGCCAACCCAGCGTTCATTGCGCCCGGAATAACAAGCATCACCGCATTATCAACAATTTCCATAACCGCAATAGAAAGCGTATCAGCAGCCGCAACAATAGAGAGTGCCGCCATGAAGCCAAGCCCCGCCTTTCGAAGTGGTAACGTTGAAAGCGTAAAACCAAAAACGAAAGCAAGTGCTACAGCAAGCAGTACCGTCATCAGCGAGCTGAGCCCAAACACCGTTCCAATAACAAGCCCGAGCACCTCACCAATTGCACAGCCCATAAGACAATGAAGTGTCGCACTCGCCGCCATGCGACGAAGCGGCTGGGCATCACCATGTTGCATCTCCTTGGCGTGCGCTTTATGGCCATGGTGAGCATGCGCATGATGATGGGTATGTTGAGCCATGTTACCTCCCTCGAATATTATTAAGTTCGTATAACTGTAGAAGCTCTTCAACCGCCCTCCCCTGCTGCGAGTCATCGCCCGAACTAAGCCCTTCTACAACGTGCGTTCGGATATGATTCTCGAGTATCAGTTTATTCAACGAAGCAAGTGATCGCTGAATCGCCAAACTTTGCGTCAGGATATCCATGCAATACGCATCGTCCTCGATATGCACATCAAGCGCTTTCATTTGCCCTTGAATAATCTTCGCCCGGTGCAGTGCACGTTTCTTCAGTTCTTTTTTCATAGCTTTATGATATACCCCTAGGGGGTATTCGTCAAGCACTAAAGCAGCGTTTAAATTCTAAACTTAGGTGCGCTTTACTGGTGCGCGTTTATTAAGTATTTCCGTAAATACAAAAACACCAACGAGAACAAGTACGGTCGTTACTATAAATACATGGAGGTTTATCGCCCCCGAAAGCAACCCTATAACTGGCGGTATGACCGATGCCCCAATATACCCACCTACCATTTGCAAACTCATAACTTTTGGTGATTCTTCGCCCCCAAAACGCGCCGGCGTAATATGAATAAGCCCCGGGTAAATTGGCGCGAAGCCAAGCCCAAGCAGTACAATTCCTGCAATAGACAGCGCCGGAGCAATACCTAAGGCAAGCAACCCACCCCCAAGCAGCCCTAAAAGCAATCCGACACGAATCATGTGCGTTTCCGAGAATTTAAACGATACAAAACCAGCCAGAAGCCTACCGACGGTAATCGCCCCATAATAAAGCCCCGCCCAAAGTGATGCAGTTCCCGGTGAAAGCCCCTGAATAGCCACCAAGTAACTTGCAAGCCATAACCCGACACCCACTTCAATCCCAGTGTAGAAAAGGAAGAGTATGAAAGTGTACCGAACCTTGTGCTCTTTTAAAAGCGAGGCGTACGTGATTCCCGATACTTTTTTGAATATACGAAACGGGCTCTGCTTTACCTTCACTACTTTCCATAAAGGAAGCGACAGTAATAGTAGTACAACGATGCCGAGCTGTATAAAACCAAGATGAGCGTACCCACTATGCCAATCATTCGTTGCGAGCAGTGATCCCGCAAAAACAATCGGTCCGAGTGTTGCGCCAACACCCCAGAAAGCATGGAGCCAGTTCATGTGGTGCGGGCCGTATTGTTTCGCGACATAGTTATTAAGCGCTGAATCAATTGCACCCGCACCAAGGCCAAGCGGTATTGCAAGCAGGAATAGCATAGCAACTTGTGACGTCTGCGAAAAACCAAATAGCGACAGTACCGTCAACGCAGTGCTCGCCGTCAATAATAGACCTACTCCCAATTTTCGAACCAGAAAACTCGTTGCAAGGCTGGATACAATCGTCATCACCGTCACGACCAGCGTAATATACCCACCGAACTCAAGTGGCACCCCAAGCGATTCTCGAATTGCCGGCCATGCGCTCCCAAGAAGACCGTCAGGAAGCCCCAAGCTAATAAAAACGGCGTAAATGATTACTAAAAGTAAAATAGTCACAAGAATTATTTTAATGGATGAGCGGGGAAAGTGGTAGCGGCATGGAAAATAAAATAGCCCCAGTGTTTACTGAGGTGATTTTATTGGTGCGGGTACAGGGACTCTAACCCTGGGCCTCTTCCATGGCAAGGAAGCGCTCTAACAGCTGAGCTACACCCGCGTACTAGATGAATTATACAGACTCACGTGGTCTTTTTCAAGTCGTTTACGGGGTTATTACGTTCTCGTCAACCATCGACTTATAGTTATACATACCTGGGCCATTCGCCTTATAGTTCCAGTATGCCGTGTGGGTAGCATAGCGATACATGTGACGTTGGCGCATAATTGTATCGTGGAGCGTCTTAAGGTGTTGGGATTCTGGTATCTTATCCAGCATCGGCCGCGGCAATACCGAACTCCACTCACCCACTATCACCGGTTGCCAAAGCGAGCAGAAACGAATCGAGGTCGTATACACAAACGCCCGAAGCTTATCGTACGGAAGCGGCTCCATCCACGACAGCCACTTCCCGAAAAGTAGATAGTAATGGCTATCCATCACCACTGGGTATCCTTTTCGAAGGAGTAGCGCACCAGCTAGGAGCGGCCCAACGTATCCGTCGCTAAACACTGTTCGTACTCCGGGTTTAATATGCTGGCGAAGCACCGCGTATGCCTTGCGGTAATACCAAAGAAGCTTCCAGTAGTACCCAAATACCTTCGGCTCGTTCATAATTTCAATCCCCCATAGAGCTGGGTGTTTACCGTAGCGCCGTGCAATTCGCTCAAGAAAATCGAGCGACTCCTGTCGATACCGCCACCAATCGACCCGCCCCTCCTTGCCACTATGCATCTCACCGCTCTGCGAGCCTTTTACCGCATGGATGTCTAGCAAGATCTTTATGCCGTGTTTCGCAGCACTTTCCATTGCCCAATCGATATACTTCTGCGCGTTTAAAAACGGCGCTTCACCACCAAGCGCCCAGTACCCTATCGGCAGGCGCACAAATGAAACACCCTGCGCTGCCAGCCACTGCCAATCCTCGGCCGTGACATACTGTGCTCGATGCTCCTCGAGTCGCTGGCGAGCGTTTTTAGTATGCATAAGTACATATTCGTCTTCGGCGTCCGTACCCTCGAACACCCAAGGCGTGAGCCACTTCTCAAGAACAAGCCAGCCACCCAGGTTAACGCCATGCATCGTTTTCCTCATATTCTTATTATAGAATAAAAAACCACCTGGCGATTGCAAGTGATTTCATACTTTGGTGGCTCCTCCCAGACTCGAACTGGGGACACAAGGCTCTTCAGGCCTCTGCTCTACCAACTGAGCTAAAGAGCCACACGTTATCTCATTGAAGACATTTACCTCTTAGAGAACTTTCATTATTGTACCCGATACCGCACTTTTTCACAAGGTTAAAAGCCACAAACAAGCCATAATGAGCAGAAAGCAAAAGGCGGCCCACACTGTGCCGCCTCGTATACATACCCTGCCGGCTACTTCTTGTTGCCGTGCGTTGCCTCAGCCATAGTAATCGCCTGCACCGCCGCAGAACCCGCCATTTCACTTGGAATAACCACCAGTGTCTTCTGGCTTGGTTCTGGAGCAATCTTTTCAAGTGTTTGAAGAGTACGAATATTCATACCGCCTGGCGACTTCGCAAGGGTTGTTGCTGCATCGGCAATACCCTGCGCTGCTTGACGCTCACCGTCAGCGCTAATAACTACCGCACGGCGTTCACGCTCGGCTTCAGCCTGCTTTGCCATAGCACGTTTCATATCTTGGGGAAGCTCGATATTCTGAAGCTTCACATTCTCGATATCAATACCCCATTTTTCAGTTTCAACATCAACAATTTCTTCAATTTGTTGGCTTACTTCGTCACGCTTACTCAAAAGTACGTCAAGGTCGGTATTACCTGTTACGTCACGAAGGGCTGCCTGTGCAAACTGACTCGAAGCATACACGTAGTTTGCCACCTCAAGAATCGCCTTATCGGCATTCTTCACACGGAAATATACCACTGCATCGACATACACCGTGACGTTATCGCGGGTAATAACTTCCTGCTTTGGTACGTCAATGGTATTCACACGAGTATCAATACGGTGAATCTTCTGAAAAATAGGAACGACAATGCGCAACCCTGGTTCACGAATTCCTGTAAACTTACCGAGTGTTAAAACCACTCCGCGTTCAAATTGGTTAATAACCTTAATGCCGCTCAAAACAAAAATGGCGACGATGATACCAAGTATCCATGCTCCTATCATATAAACTCCTTATACTGTATGTCCCTAGTATAGCAAACCCTATTCAGAGTATACTAGTAGGAATGGATGGTGAACGAAGAATACCGCTTGCCGAACGTATGCGGCCACAAACACTCGACGAGGTGATCGGACAGACGCACCTTTTAGGTGACTCTGAAATCCTCCGTCAAATCGTCAAGAACCGCGAACCGGTCAGTCTTATTCTCTGGGGGCCACCCGGAAGTGGCAAAACAACGCTCGCCCGAGTTATCGCCAAAGAAGTCGATGCTGAATTCGTTGAACTTTCCGCTGTCACGAGTGGAAAAAAAGACGTCGAAAAGGTCATCGAACATGCTCGGCAAAACTGGAACTTGCAACTGCGCACTATTTTATTCGTTGATGAAATTCACCGCTTCAACAAAGCACAGCAAGACGCCTTTCTTCCCCATGTAGAATCGGGGCTTATCACCCTTATTGGCGCGACGACCGAAAACCCGAGTTTCGAAGTAATCACCCCACTTCTCAGCCGAAGCCGAGTGTTAGTGCTTGAACCGCTCGCAAAAGACGCAATGCTTGCTATTTTACAGCGCGCTGTTAAAGCCGAGAAAGTAGAAAAACGCGTTTCGAATGATGCCCTTGATTACATCGCCGAACTCTCCGGCGGTGATGCACGGATTGCACTTGGTAACCTTGAGCTCGCTCTACAACTTCATAAAAAGGTAACCATCGAGACGGTAAAAACCGCAGCGCAAAAGCGCCTCCCTGGGTACGATAAAAAAGGCGACATGCACTATAACGTTATCTCGGCGTTTATTAAAAGTATGCGCGGGAGCAACGTCGATGCAACGCTTTATTACCTTGCTCGCATGATCGATGCTGGCGAAGATGCAAAATTTATTGCCCGTCGTATGGTTATTTTTGCTTCAGAAGATATTGGCCTCGCTGGGAATGGTGCGCTTGGCTTAGCGTTGAATGCATTTCAAGCTGTTGAGCGTATCGGCATGCCTGAGTCAAGTTATATCCTCTTTCACGTCGCAACAGCGCTCGCAAAGGCCGAGAAGTCGCGCAAAACAACCGACGCCATGCACCGCGCACAGGATCTTGCAAAACGTTTTTCCGATGCACCCGTACCCCTTCACCTCCGCAATGCACCAACGAAGCTCATGAAAGATTTGGGTTATGCAAAAGAATATAAATGGGAAGCTGATTTCAAACACACGAAAGGCTTTCTTCCAGACGAACTTAAGGG
>Ga0172382_10004682_pt1 | contig 20835 bp, 28 predicted proteins | sample Leawel138RmetaG_FD_122245 | JGI IMG/M metagenome (GOLD analysis project Ga0172382, IMG submission 122245) | Leachate microbial communities from a municipal landfill in Southern Ontario, Canada - Leachate well 138R metaG | ecosystem: Engineered > Solid waste > Landfill > Unclassified | place... | reverse complement strand
TTGAAGTGGTGACTGAGAAATTCATGGGAAAAGAAATAGAGATGTATAAATATCTCTAAATACTTTTCTTGGAGAAATTACTATGAAAAAACTATATAGTTTCCGTAAAATACAATATGGTACGTGTTATAGTTGTATTCATTGCGGCAATATCGGAAAAGCTGATTCGAATGGACTGCCGATTGCGTGGTGTTTACGAATGCAAATTATAGTAGCACCGGAAATAAGACACGATTGTTTTGAATCGAAATAATCACGTCGCGAATTCTCGGCCATTTTTCTCATAAAACGATTTTTATAATTTTCCTCAGGGCAATTCAACCGAAAAGTATATATGCTCACACGCTAAGTAGTATCTATGGCAAAAATAACAATCGTTGAAACACTGACTCGCGAGAACATCCGAGACGGCATGTATATCCAAGCAAAAGACCATCCTAACTGGGGATGTAAGAGAGTTGGCCGCGACAGAAACGGATGGTATCATGGAACTGGAAGCGATTCTACAATGCTTTTCGAAAACGAGTTCAAGTTTTGGGACGTTGTGAAAATCGAGTACAATAAAAGAGGGCGATAATGTGGTGTCATGCCATTCTTCTATTTCTCATTTAGAGGGCGAATTTGAACGCATGAAAATTAAGGGATGGTCCGATCCATATCACCCAAATCACTTTATGTATCTTCGCGCAAAGAAAAAACTTCAATCAGAAGAACAAGTATAATAATTTCTAATTATTTTTGGCAATGCCGACGTCCCTATATCATTCCACGTTATTGTCCACGGCTCATATATATTAGTCTTTTTATATGGACAATCACAACACTTTTCACAAGAGAATTTAAGAGGTTCCACCTCAATTTCTATCGGAGTTTGCAACTCTTTATACTCTTTTAGAATATCTCTCAATCGTTCAGCTTTCTCGATTGCTTTGTCTAGTTCTGTGGTATCTATCAAAATTCTTAAATCTACCATAAAATCACCACAAAAGAATATTTACTGAGTTGAGTCAGTAGAATCTCCACTATAAGAATTTATAGAAAGTTCCTCATAATCATGATGAACTGGTTTAGATCCGTTCGCCACTAATTCTGCAGCATCAAGACCATCGTTCACAGCTTGCCGGAGAGATCCAATATTTTTTAGGAAGATCGGTAAGTCGCCAACTCCATCCGGAGCATATAAGAATCCGCTTCCATTATCCGCACTCTGAGATCTTACCATCTGCATTTCGTTTCTGTCTAGTCTTTCGGCAACCATCTTAGGGAGTCCATCCAGCATGTTCAAAATTTGTTTAATAGTTGTATTTCTAACATCTTTTCTAAATTCTGCCATAATTAATTTCCTCCTATTATTTCCACAATCTAAAATCTTTTCCAGTGTTCTCTTGCATTTCTTTCAAAGCTTCTTCCGGATCTATTCTTATCCCAATCATTTCCTCAGTCATTTTCATGTATTCTTCACGGGAATACCACTTAGAGTTCTCACCATCAGTATACTGTTTTGGTTGGCCGGGAAGTTTCCGCCAACCACTAGGAGTAACAAAATCTTCAACAGTTCCATGGCAAATATCTGAAAGCCACCCGTGTTCTCCAACTGATTTTCCCGAAGAACAACATCCAAATTTCTTCATCAAAATACAACCTCCTCGTATATAAATTCTATGGTAATCGCCCACCACAACGTATATAAACCAACCCCAACATATAGCCTATAGGAGATGAGTTCATTATGGTTACTGACCTGTCAGATTTCAACAATTGTATAATTCGAGACCACAAGGAGAACCCGATCAAACTGGATATACCAAAAACGGTCAGCTGGCTGAAAGCTAAACTGAGCCTAAAGACCGATGTCACCAACGGTACCATCCTCATGTACCACGGAGGCACATATAAAACCACTGGCGACCAATATATCGATTATATTCTTGAGAGCTCATTCGGCTCTTATACGAACCTCAATGATAATCCGATACTCACGAACCGTGTCGTTGAGGAAATCAAGGGGAAGATCCGACGGTCTACTTATGTCGAAGCCTACATCGAGACTTCCCCCCAGATGATCCCGACGTTCGACAATGACCTAGATATCATTAATATGAGCAATGGCTACTATAACTGGCGGACGGGTGAGTTCCGACCACACGACCCAGATTATCTTAGTCGTATTCAGGTTGCGGTTGCTTATGATCCGGAGGCCACCTGCCCGACGCTTGACGCTATCATCCGAGACGTTCTGCATCCCCGGGACGTCCAGAAGTTTTACGAATTTGTCGGCTACTGCTTCTATCGGGGGTACGTCGTCCAAAAATGTCTGTTGATGTACGGGCCAGCGGGAACTGGAAAAAGCCAGCTTCTCAACATGATCAAGAACGTTGTGGGGGCTGACAATTGTTCCAGTGTCACCTTCCAGGATTTAGGGGGGAGAACGGCCAGCCGATTCGCCACTTCGAAACTTCTCGGGAAGCTGGTCAATATTGCAGGCGACCTGGACTCCACGCAGATCCCGGAAATTGGCAAGTTCAAGATGCTGACGTCTGGCGCCGACATGATCGGCGCGGAATTTAAAGGCAAGGACGGGTTCGAGTTCGTTAATTTTTCCAAGATCGTTTATTCCGCGAATGAACTGCCATTTGTTAGGGACCGATCCGAGGCTTTCTACCGGCGGGTCGAGGCCCTAGAATGCCCGAACAAGTTTAAGGCAAGTGACGGGAAGCTCGACCGGCTATCCGCTATCAGTGACCCCGGTGAACTAAGCGGCCTGTTTAATGCAGCGATTGGCCTTCTACCGGACCTCCTCGATCGCGGTGACTTCACGAATGCCTTGACGGTTGCCGAAGCTAAGTATGTTTATACCCGGTCGTCAAACACCCTGGAGGTCTTCTGCGATGAATGTATCCAAGACGAAATGGGATCGTATGTTTTGAAAAGTGATCTATACGCGGCCTACAAATCATATTGCCAGGAAAATAAATTAGCGTATATTGATACCCAAAACGGGTTCGGTAGGGCGATTAAAAAAGTCATGGGTTGGACGAAGGGAGACGAGGGATTTAGACCAGACCCCCGGACCGGTAAGAGTCAGCGGGCCTGGCTAAACACCAAGCTGGTTTATGTACCGTAAGTTACTTATACGGGGAATTACAACTAACTACTATGAACAGGACGCGCCGCAAAGTCTACCGGGCAGGCAGTCTGCTCGGTGACATCGAAGCAGTAGCTTCGCTGAGTCCCACCCGAATCCTAAAGCGAGCCGCTAATAAAGTCTGGGGCCGGAAGGTCATCAGGAGGCTCTGGTTAAAATAGCGGACATAAACAACCTATACCACCCCTACATAAAATCTTCTTTATTTTCTGCCACGTATCTCCAAAAAGCACCCTGGTCGATAAGTAGTGGTTTTGATTAATGTGTAAAATGCGTTTTGACTTCGTTTGCATAGCTTGTTAGTTGTTTTAACGTATTAACGTATTTTTTTGCTATAAATTGAAAGATAAAACTATAACTAACTATAACTATAACTATACCCGGCGTAACCGTTGAATTGTAGAGGGGCATAGTGAAACACAAAAACACATTGGAAATCGTCCAAAATACTTATATATGATAAGTAACAAGTACATACCATGATAGACCATACCCGGATAAACCAGGTAATTATGAAGCTCACGGAGGGCCGGAACCTGGTCGATATGTACGCGACGGACCTGCCGGAACTCGCTGACTGGAGCAGAGAAGTAGATGAACTCCTGGAGGAGAAGTCATGATACCAGTACCGAAAGATGCAATCGACGAGATCGGGCGGCTGGCCGCCGAGGTCTCGCGGCTCCATGAAATCGTCTGTGAACAGGACGACATAATCGCCGAGCTGACGGAGCAAGTGGACTACCTCGTCGGCGGGAACGAGGAGCTGATGGGGTTCCTGAACGCCAGCAGGGATCGCGTCGCCGATCTGGAGGAGGCGCTGTACGACATAACCGGCTTCGTAATCAGGATGGCGGAGGAAAAAAACCTGATGCCGGCAGAGGCCATCGGAGGCGATGACTGATGAAAAAACTCTCACTACTTATCATCCTGGTTACTATGGGAAGTGCGACCACTTCCGATATTGACCACGTCCAAGCGTTGTTCGACTCACCGTGGTCCACCGCTAGCGACCCACCCGACTGGCTACAATTACTGTCTGATATGCAGCGGATCAGTCAGGTAGACCTAACGCTGGAGGAGTGGGTGGTTGTTCTTGGACCCGGCCACAATTATAATGTCACCCGGGAAGGTATGGTGACCCTAGGGGACGGATCTATGGTTGATATCACGTTGTTCAACCATAACCTTTTTATACTATAATCCATTTAATACAACACAAAATATTGGAGGAACCAACATAGATCCTATAGAAGACCCAATAGATTCTGGAGTAGACGAAGCCCGAAAATCCTTTCTCCTACAGACATATCTGCGATGTAAAACGTTTGAAGCGGCGGCCCGTGAACTTGAAATTAGTCGCCGGACTTTTGCACGACGCTGGTACGACGCCGGACTACCAGACCCCCGGGTACGGCACGGTCTCCCGAAATCCACTACCTCATCTGGGTACCGGTACCAACTCGCGGTATGTAGTGATCTCCATCTTGGGAGTCTTTGGCAGCAACCTACGGCTCTTTTAGCCTTCATGGAAGAATGCAGGCGGCGAGACATCCGGGACCTCCTGATCCCCGGAGACATCACGGAAGGTCTGATGCCGCGGGACGGTCACCCCCAACAACGATTCCTAGACGGTATCGATGGAATCCACGAATACACCAACGAGGTTTTCGATGGTTTCGTGGACCAATTCGACTCTATCTCGATTATCAACGGAAACCATGATGAAAGCCTGAATGGTAGAAGCTATGGATTTGATGTCGCATATAATTTAAGTAAAGACTATAAAAACATCCACTATAATAAAGAGCCAGATAGTCTGATAGCTCGCTACCGGATACCCGGGGGCCTCTATGCAGTCCTCCACCATGGGTCGGGGGGATGTGCCCAAAACCTGACAACCCGGACCCGAAATGTCAGCGGCAAACTCTTCAACTATTCATCTGATTGGGATCTACTGGTGTCTGGTCACTGCCACAGCAGGAGCAGTGACTACTGGCTCGGTAAATACGCATTCTCGGTGGGAGCTTTTCAATCAATGACACCGTACCTCGCAGACAAGATGTTGATTCCGCAGGTCGAGGGACTCATTCTCACCTATCAGGTCAGAGATGGCTCCATGGTGAATGTCGTTCCAGAAGTTATCTCGTATGATCACTGCTTGAAACGCCGGGACTATCCTAGGAGATTTAAATAATGGTATTTTATGAGCAGTATATTAACAATCAACGGATCTATGTGAACTCGGAGACCAAAGCAAGATATCCAAGTGTCACGACGATCACCAGCCAGAATAGCCCTTTTAAGGGGAAACCTGGAAATGCAGCCCACATCGGGACGCTGATCCACTGGCATATCCTCCGGCAATACGCCAGTGGTATTCTGCCCGCTCCCAACGTCCAGATATGGGGACTGTCGCAGGCTGAAGTCGAAGGCCGTATTCAACGGGCCATAACCATGTGGAGGAACTTACACTTTGACGACCAATTCACTTTCGTTGATGTTGAAGCTCTGGTGGTCAGCGATGTTCATTGCTATGCTGGCCGCGCTGACGGTATCGGTATGGATAATAGTGGAAATATTGCGGTCATGGATATAAAAACGGGTGATTTTTATCCTGAAAGTTACTACATGCAGGGAGCGGCTTATGCGAAAGCTATGGGTGCGACTAGCTGTTATTTCGTACAATTGGATGTCAACGATTCTAGAAATCCTGACCAGACTGGTGTGGTTCACCATATGGGTAGTCAGGAAATTGAAAAGCATTTCGGGGAGTTTAAAGCGCTCCTAGACGCCTACCACAACAAACTATAAGTACCTACAAAACATAGTGATACCATGCGAGTCACGGAAACCTTTAAATCCATCCAGGGAGAGGGTCCAGCAACCGGGGAACCCTGCACGTTCATCCGGTTCAGCGGATGTAACTTATCCTGTGAAGGATGTGATACCGACCACAGCTCGTCAACTGACCTGACCATAGACGACCTAGTCACCACGGTGGAAGCGGCGGACTTGGACCTCGTGGTCCTCACGGGCGGCGAACCATTCATACAGCCGGAGTTACCGGCACTCATCAGTGAACTATACGAACGGGGATTTTTAATCGATGTTGAAACCAACGGCACGGTCTATGTCCACCCCCGGGTCATCCGGCAGCTCCGGCATGTAGTATGTAGTCCAAAACGAGGCGCTGAAACTAAACTGAACCTCCGGGGGAAGTTTATTAAGCTAGTCGTTACCCTAGACGGGAACCCGTCGTGGACGTGGCCGGTTCACCTCCTAAACGACATGCTGACTGACCCCCAAGTTGTCGATGAATCCACGGTGTATTTGATGCCCTACGGTACCACCATGACGGATGCTGCATTCGTGTGGGATCTGGCCCTGGCGTATGGGGTCCGGTATAGTGACCGGCTCCAGTGGCGCGTCGACAGGAAGTGATGCGATTCTCTCCAACCATATCAGTTTCGACCTTGACAGTGCCAAATTCGAGATCACGGGTCTTGGCGACATCAACCATGTCAGGTTGTCGGTGCCAACCGCGGATCTGGATGTGGTTGTTCCCGGGGAGCCGCTGCATTCTTTATTTGCGACAGATTACATCGAGGACGTATCGAAGACCGTCTCGAAATCCACGGGACCCTTAACGATCGAACTCGGTAAGGCGTATCCTATGCGCCTGACCATGATCGTGGGAAAAGTCCTAATAAAGTATCTCGTAGCACCCAGGATAGAACATGACTAGAGAGGAACCGTTTCAAATATTGGACGCTAAATATAATTATGACCGGGGAGGTAACCCTCTCATTCAACTTTTTGGAGTGACCCTAGATGGGAAACCAGTCCAAAGGACCATTGAAGGATTTCAGCCATACTTTTATGTGGCATTTGATAATGATCACCGACATGCTGATCATAATTATCGCAAGCTTCTGGGTAGCGGTCTACGTAGCGTTGAACAAGTTCTACGATATAAACCTGTGGGGTATCAGGAAGACAAGCAGATTTGTTATAAACTTACTTTTAAAGATCCGAAAATCATTCGAATCGCCCGGGAATCTGTGAAAGAAATCGAAGGCTTATCTGAGATTTACGAAGCTGATATCCTGTTTAAGACCCGGTACTTGGTTGACCACGATCTCGGAGGAATGTCATGGACTGCTGACGGCAAAACCCCCATAGAATGCAGTGATAACGCTCCCCTGAAATACATGGCGTTGGACCTGGAGGTCTTGCCTCCTAAAACCGGCGGGATGCCGGTCAGTCACCGGGACCCAATCATCATGTGCAGCCTGGCATTTTCGACGGAGTTCTACGGCGAAACCGAACTCCTCCTGTACTCTGACAATGAAAAAGATCTCCTGTGGCAAATAATAAATGTAATAAATAATTATGACCCGGATATAATGCTGACCTACAACGGAGACAACTTCGATTGGCCCTATCTCATAAAACGCTGTCAGGTCCATAATTTGAAGTTGACCGTGGGCCGCGATAGGAGCTTCTTGTACTTGTCAGGCACCGGGGAGTTCAACGAGACAATATGCAGCGGCCGGGTCTGCGTGGATGTCTTGAAGCTGGTACGGCGGGGTTACTCCCTGAAACAATATAATCTCAAGACAACCGCCGGTCTGGTCTCTATGGAGAAGGGCGATGTGTCCGTCCGGGATATGAGGCGTCTCTGGGAGACAAAGGACCCGAAATTCCTCGAATATGCGATTCAGGATGCACGGATTACCTTAAGACTAGCGTTGGATCTAAAACTTCTCGACAAATATATCGCGCTAAGCCGTCTTACCGGTACCCTTCTGTTCGAGGTGATCAATGGCGGCCAAACCAAAATGGTCGAAAATCTGTTACTCCGGGAGTTTAAAAGGGCTGACCGTCTCATGCCCATGCGACCCCAAGATGTTGACCCCGACAGTAAAGGTTACGAAGGCGCCGTTGTTTTGGATCCGCCACACGGCCTCCAAGACAATCTGGTGATCCTGGACTACAAGAGTCTCTATCCGACCATTATCATGGCCCATAATATATGTTATTCGACGTTAATCACCGGAGATGATACGTATGGATTGGACCATCTTACCAGTCCTGTTGGTGCAAAATTCGTTAGTGAAGTTCATTATCGCGGCATTATGCCTGCAATACTTAGCACATTGTTGGATGAAAGGTTGGCTGTCAAGGCAGCTATGAAAGCGGAGACTAACGACGCCAAACGGTCGGTTCTCAACGCCAAACAAGAAGCGATTAAAATCCTACTGAACTCTTTTTATGGTTACGCGGGATTCCAGCGAAGCCGACTATATACCGTGGAGGTGGCCGCTTCGGTCACTGCGTATGGCCGCGAAAACATCACCCGAACCAAGGAGCTGATCGAAAACGCTGGCTATCGGGTCGTCTACGGCGACACTGACTCCGTGTTTGTAGCAGCGGGTACCGGGGATCTTGAACAGTCGAAAGAAATCGGCCAGCGACTCGCTGCATTAGCGACCTCCCAGTTGCCACCTCCTATGGAACTCGTATTCGAGGCCGTTGCTCGGCGGTGTTTTTTCTCCGCTAAAAAACGTTATGCCATGTGGCGGTTCGAAGAGTACGGTAGCTCCTGGCACGATAAAATCAAAATCAAAGGCATGGAGACGGTTCGCCGGGACTGGACAGAACTGACATCCGATGTCCTGAATGGTATTATTGTCGAGCTGCTCCAAAACGGCGATCCGGATGCAGCGGTTAAGGTCTGCCAGAAAGCAATTAGTCGGTTGAGAGCCCTAGACTACACCGACACGGAGACCCTCGGGAAATTGCTGCTGACGCGTCGCTACCGCGGTAACCATAAGTTCGCGACAGAACAGCCGCACGATGCAGTCGCTAAGAAATGTTTGGCGCGGGGAACCAAAGCATATATGGAAGGTGACCGGATCCCATACGTGATCATCACGGGCGGCGACAGTACCTTTATGGGTGACAGTCGGATTCGATCTACGAAGCTCGTTGACCGGGCTGAGGATCTCGATTGGGCCATCGAAAACCACCTGCAGATTGACACCGACTATTATATACGGCGTCAAATCATAAGTCCAGCGCTAAGGATCCTTGGGACGTTCGGAGTCACCGAAGACATCCTTCTGAATGGTCACGCTCTCCAACCCAAAACTATAACTACTCAGAGCACGTTATGGTGACTAAATGGATCTGACAACCGCTCTGACGACCGCTATCGCATGGTTCACCGTGAACCCATTCTCAACGTTCGTATTGGTGATATCCACGACCGGAGCGATCCTGGTATCTGGGAAGAGCCAACGTCTCCGGTTCTACGGGTTCGCTGTATGGGTGGTATCGAACGGACTGATCGCCTACGACTACTATGGGAGCCTGAATATCCCTATGGTCATCCTGTTCGGGGTGTTCTACCAGGTATGTAATTTACGTGGTGCCTGGCACAACAGGAAGTGGTGAAAATATGAACCCAGACCTAATAAATCATGAAGTAACTGGAGTGACCTGCTACTCTACCAGTGATCATACCAGTTATTCATCTTGTTGTAGTGGATATTCAGACTATCACGGATCTAACATGATCTTCGTGGTCACTATGACTATATTAATGTTCGCTATGTTAGTACTTATATTAATAGCAGCTTTGAGGTGATACTATCATCGTCTACCATGTGACCAGCATGAAAAAGCTGGATAAGTACAGACAATCTGGCTGCATTAAGGCGCCAGTGCGTGCCTGGGAGACCTTAGAACACGCCAATCGGTTCTCCATAGGGACAGGTCGACCTATCATCCTACGGCTGAACTTCCCGGTGACGGCCCCGAAACTTAGCGGCCACTTTGGAGCGGCCCGGGTCATCCATTATGACTATAAAATCACTGATATATTGGGCGGTGTATAAATGCGAACACGACTGGTCAAGACGCTAGACGAACTTGAATCCGACAGTGGATTCTGGATACAGGAACCGACTCCATATAAATGCAGCAGGTGCGGCAACGTCATATATAGGCTGCCGCCTAAAGTATGTCCAGTATGCGGTGACAGAAAAGCAACCGTGGTATCTACATGGATCTGAATTGTAAGTCGATTAGGGAAGCCTGGCCCCAGGTGGTAGCCAAGGTCATTGTTGGGGGGTCTGACCAGCCCGTCTGGGTCGACGGCATCTACACCGAGACTAAAGAGCTCCGATCGCTTCTTATGGTTAATATCGACCAGCCACTTGTTGATATGGTAGCTAACGGATGTGGCTGGGGCGAGCCTGCCCTAGAACAATACGCTGACGGTATCATCCACGGAACGAACCCCGGTTTTGATTACTCCTATGGGGAGAGGCTCCGGTCCTACCAGATGGTATTTGATCAGCTTAAGCGAGTCTACTTAGATCTTTGCAGGGATGAGACCAGCCGCCAAGAAATCATGCTGACCTGGGATCCGATGAGCGACCTGGGGACCAAGCTCCACAAACCGTGCCTGTGCCTCCTGGACGTTAAAGTACGATCCAGCCACGTGAATCTAACGGCGTATTTCCGCTCGCATGATGCCTTTAAAGCCTGGCCGGTGAATGCGTACGGGCTCGCACGGCTTCAGCAGTGGTTAGCTAGCGATCGCTGGGAGGTCGGCAGACTTACCATTATATCCAATGCCCTCCACATATACAAAAGTGATATACCGGATGCGATACGCGTCGCAGGAGGCATCCCATAATTTATAATCCATAAACTTTTTGTTTACATTTCATAAAAAGAAGACATAAGGGAGCAATTATCCCATTAGCGGTATTATCTCCCACTTCCCATCACGGAAACTCATGATTGTTCGATTGTTGACATCTGGCCAATCCGGACTGTCCCGGAAGTCTCCTAGTCGGGTCTGTTCATACATCCAGGTCAATGTCGACACCTCTGAGCGCCTTGGTAATTTCCGCTTGTCTCCACCTAAACATGACGGATCGGGCCGCGGCTTCATGCCGTCTGTGGAGCCGCCGGGCCATTCTACCAGATTTCATGGAGGTTACCGCCCCCTAAAGTGACCCGGCCAGATACTCCGGTGGATCACATAAATGATCGTCATCGGCGCGACGTACAAAACCGCTGTCATAATGTCTACCATTTCGTTCCCTTCCTGGGCAGATCACTTTTCTACCCAATACATACTTGTTTTTCTAGAATAAATAGTTTGTGGTGGAAACGAAAAATGAAAAAACAAGAATAGTCCCAAAAGGAGGAGGGTGGGGGAACCCGGCTAGGAGTTCACGTTCGGCCTCTTCCGTCGGCATCCTCCACGGTATTCCAGGTGGAGTCACTTCAACTATCGCTGGCACTTTATCTCACCTTCCTATGGTTTATCACAGTTACACATTAAAACTAAGACTACTTATACTTTGTGGTAGGGACCGTTGGTCCGCCAGGGCGTGGGCCACCGCGTCTTCCGCTGTCGGACATCCCATATAGTCCAGGCTATCGCTGCCAATCTGGCACCTAAACGGGTAGTCCCGGCAGATCTGGGGACGGGACGCGTATATCTTGCACCGGGCGGTAGTCTCGCTATAAAACATGCAGGGGAGGGTTCGCTTGATCCCCAGGTACCTGCCGATTCGCTTTGTGAATCTAATACGTGCCCTCTCCACGCTGATATGGTAGTGGTCGGCTATTCGCTGGAGGTCAGTTAGTGTCACTAAGATTTCTTCGGATTCTTTGCAGCATTTACCGCAGGATTTGCATTCGTGGTGGTTTTGTGCTAGGGTTTTTAGCAAGATTTCTGGATCAATTTCCATGTGGAAATCTATGTAGATCATCATTTATATACCCGTTGATCCAACCGTAAAGTTTATATATGAAGACGGGCTACTATAAACACTGATATATAAACCGGATTAAATTGGTGGACTACCATGGATAAACAAGAAACGTATGCTGAAAAAATCCAGCGCATTCAGCGGGGAGTTTTGAAGTCATCAACTACCAACTTAGATAAGAAGACGAGTAATCATATCGTAGAAACTGAATGTCCATTCTGTGAATATTATCCTAAGTGCAGATATTTAACCAAAAGTAAAACAGGCGTCGAATTAAAAAAGTGTATTAAACGATCGTCTGCTACCTCAGAAGTGTGGTTAGACATAACAGAGACAACCCGGCCAAAAGTTGAGATCGGAGACGTTTACGGAAAGCTAACTGTGGAGGAATATGGGGGGTATGATAATGGTGGTCATCCGATGTGGGTTTGTCGGTGTGAATGTGGAAATATCACAAGGGTCAGAGGGGCAGATTTACTCAGTAAACATACTGTCAGCTGTGGATGCTATAAAGGAATTAGAACAGATCTAACTTCGCGTCGAAATAAGTATATAACTATTGAAGAAGATAAAATAAAACCGAAATTCAGATACCGACGTGGTTCATCTCGAAATGTAGACGGCACTCGTCACAAATACCCAAGTGAATTTTCTAGTAAGGTGGGCCAGCAGATTGACATTAGAATAACCCATCGGAATGACGCTGATCCGTATGACCCAGAAACTAATCGGATTGAATATGTACCTCAAAAGTGTAGTGAATGTGGGGAAACCATCCGGTATGCTAGTCATGGATTTAAGACATGTCCGAACTGCGGATTAATGTCTGTAATCATTCCTATCGATAACGATTTTATCTTACTACGAAAAATAGAAATATCTGACTAAAAGCGGGCACATCGCCCCTAATAAACCAAGTTAATTGTCACTAAAGGGTCGGCAAGCTCCTATGAGCTAGGCCATGACGGGTGGGTTTGGGGAACAAATATAAACAGTAGGACGACCTGTATCACGTGGCGGAATAAACGAACTGCTATTTTTAGAGCGTTATGCCACTAGGTGATCAAGCCGTCCTACCAACACGCTTTTATACCATCACATTTATTACTACTACGGGTGATTATCTTGGTCAATCCTAGAACGGCGTCAGCTCTTGACGACCTGCTGCACTCTGAAGAGGTCGAAAGGGCGTATATTAGGTTTGTGGATGGGAGCATTATCACCATCGGGGAGGTGGATAACCGTGGGCGTCTTACCATGGCTACTTAGGCGATTTGGTATTAATATTGAAATAGAGGACATAAAGGACACCGCGGAGACTATCCCCCCCAAACGGTACTTGTTCCAGACGGCGTCATCGGAATTCTGGGCAGATTCGTACCTGGTCCACAAGACCAAAAGTGGAGTATATATATTCACGTCGCTGATTAACGTCCTGGACGACGGGAGCCATGTCGTCACTGAGGTCTACGCTCCAATTGAAGCCGTCCACGACTACGAGAGCCCGTTAACGCTCCAGGTATTCCAGGACGCCCAGGAAGAGATCGCTAGGCTCCGGAAAGCCCAGCAAGATGGAAACGATGATGTCGTGGATCGGTCTCCTATTACCAATGTAAACTTGCAAGGATATCAGTAGATTTCCAATCACTATATACCGAGCGTGATACCGGTGGGTCTAAAATGGGTTGTTACTATGACTGGCAACGCGGATGTATGACCATCGTGGTAGTCGACCCGGACCCCCTGATGTTCTGTTTGGTGTTGTGGCTTGAAGACTACTGGTCGGACTGCTGGTCAGGTATTTCTTGGTGGCCGTTGGCGGCGATCGGCTAAGCGATTCATGTGGTCTATATAAGTTTTCATGGCGTTCTATGGATATGTGGCCCGCGCTACTCTGGCAGGATGTTATCAACGAGCTGCCGGACCACTTACGGGCCGCCTATGAAGCTGGCGGCAAGGAACTTTTAATAAAAGCGATAAAAATGGACGTGGCTAATTAATTCCATCATATATATTTAAGTTTAAAATTAGTAAACTTCAATTTTAAAGGAGGGTTTACGATGGTCGAACAGAACTTCAGTGGAGTGTGGACACCAGAGAGCCTGCAATATCTGAAGGCGAATTGTCAGCTATCTGCTGAAGAAATGAGAGATCTCTTAACGGAACGGTTCGAGATCCAGCCAGCCCTCCAGACGGTCCGGAATGAGATGAGCAAGGCCAGGAAAGAAGCCCGACTAGAGTCTGAAGCAATGGCCGCGGCCGTTGACATGGAGATCCAGCGGCGGGTCCTCGAAAACTGTAACGACTACTGGGAGATACTTGATGGGGTCATCCGACGGGAAGCGCGAATCCTAGATGGCGAAGACCCCGAGTATAAGTGTCGCTGGAAGGATGGAATGCCGTCGCTCAGGGAATGGCGGAGTACCGCGAAGAGCCTAGGTGAGCACATCCAGATCGCGTTCGCGATCCGCCCCGAACCCAAGGAGTTCAGCGTTAAGCTGGAAGACGGCGAGTCTATTGAAAAGCGTATGGCGAAATACGCGGCACTATTCGAGAAAGAAACTGATGCTGACAGTAAAAGCTAGGGGCGGTTATGGGTGGACTTCCAAAATCTGACCACCGCGGAACGCCAAGCGATACTCCGAGCGACCATTCTCGAGAACCCCTACATTCCGCATGAGCCCACACTCAAACAGGCTGAGTTCCTGTTGAATTTTAAGCCGGAGGTGTTATTTGGAGGCGCTGCGGGCGGCGGCAAGTCTGACGCTCTTCTCATGGGCGCGCTCCAATTCGTTGAAGTCCCTGGATATGCAGCGCTGGTACTCCGGACGTCCTACACGGATTTGATATTGCCTGACGGGCTTATCCCACGATCCCACGAATGGTTATCCGACACGGATGCCCGGTGGCGCGAAAACGCTCACCAATGGCAGTTTCCGAGTAGCGCGACTATCACGTTCGGCTTCCTAAGCGGCCCCAACGATATATACCGCTATAAATCCAGCGCGTACCAATTCGTCGGCTTTGAAGAATTAACCGAATTCCCCCGGGAGAGCGACTATGCTTACCTATTCAGTCGTATGCGACGACTCAAGGGAGCCTTTGTCCCGACGCGCATGCGATCAGCTACTAACCCAGACGGCGTTGGAGCCGACTGGGTTTATGATCGATTCCAGCCAGACCACCCAGAACTACGAGACCCCCTAAGGTCCTTTATACCGAGTAAGCTCGACGATAACCCGCATATCGACCAAGAGGAGTACGACCGGAACCTAGGATTCTTGGATCCGGTGACACGGCTACAACTCCGCCAAGGCCGCTGGAAAGTCGTTAAGGAAGGCAACCTGTTTAAGCGCGAGTGGTTCACGTATTGCGAGCCGACCGAAGTGCCTGCTGGGTCTTCAGTCCGTTATTGGGATTTCGCGGCTACAGCCCCCACGAAGAAAGGCGCCACGGATCCTGACTACACGGTCGGCGCGAAGGTCAAATTAGCCGCCGGCAAATACTACGTCGAGGATATAGTGAGAGCTAGGATCGCTCCTGGTGACATCGAGGAGCTGGTCAAAACCACCGCGGAATCTGACGGCAAAGAGACCTACGTGTATATCGAACAGGAGCCTGGCGCTTCCGGCAAGATCGTGGTACACGATTATACCCACAGAGTTCTTCTCGGCTACCCGGTTGTCGCGGATCCGGTACGGGACCCAAAACATATCCGGGCCCAACTGTTCTCGGCGGCCTGCTTTAACCGGCAGGTCGTCTTGGTACGAGGTGCTTGGAACAGAGACCTAGTCGAGGAATGTGTCGCTTTCCCAAATCCCCTGATACACGATGACCAGGTGGACGCGGTCTCCGGTGCAATCTCGAAACTCCCCCGCCTAACGTGGTTAGGGGGTAGCGCTAGGGAAATCGCTATGGGAGGCGGTGATCTGGGGTCGTCACCTGGCGATTTGGACCTAGATGACGTCTTATAAGGGCGGCGGCCCGAGTTCGCGCATCCGGTTTCGTCGGGTGGCGTTGCTCTTAGAAGTCGCCACGGGGACCAGTTTCCCCCAGCAATCGACTTCGTACGTCCGGTTACCACGGCGAACTATGGTGCCGCAGTCGTCTTCCGTGAATTTCGTCATAGTACTAATGTTAGTTTGTAGGTATTTAAGTCTTGTGGTTGGCGTGACCCTGACGCCATTGAGGTCGTCAGTAAACCGAAGAAGACCACGAAGAAACCGACTAGCGGCTCTAAGAAGTGAGCGGTTAGCCGGAGCTATTTTTCCCCCAATAAATCTATATAATCCACCCAGGCGAATCCATCCATGACATTCACAACCGATAACGGTAGTATCTACCATGAAGGCCGGTGGTACGTCAGCGCCGAGCTAAACGCGACTGGCCGTCGTGGCGAACAAGGTCTCGAATTTCCGAACTCGGGAATCTACTTCGATTCGCCTGATGTTACCGTCGAGGACGTCCGGACGATCTCGAAGTCATCGCCGATAGTCGCGAGTTCCCTAGAGAAGTACCGGAGATTTTGTTTTACCGGCGCGAAACTGGTAGTGTCGCCGCCTGTCAACGACCAGACGATCACCGAAGATGACATCCACGACCTCCAAGCGAAGGTAGACCAAGCCGACCGGGTCGTCCGGACGATTCTCCGTATCAACCAAGCCTGGATGGATAAGAAGGTTTACGGCTCTGGTATCTTCGAGTACAAGATCGGTAAGACCGCGGAGTTCGCGAAGGGCCCGGTACTCTTCAAGAGACTCCCTGCCCACAGTTTTGATACCACGCCGCCAGATCGCGACGTCAACGAAGACCGGTACATACCTGGTGACATCCTACTCGGTATCATCTACGACAACGAGGATAACCTCTACGAGTATTGGCAACGGCAGACCTCCTACGGGGATCCAGTCCAAATTGACTCCCGGAATATCTTGCATATCCGGGATGAGATCGCGGATAGTCCAGATGGCCGGAGCCTAGTCGCCCAGATTACAGGGTTGGTCAAGCGCCTCCAATACACTGAGCAGTCCTTGATGCAATATGTTCATCGGGTTGGGGCGCCAGGCCTCTGGGCCGAAATCCAAGACTACGTCGACAAGGACGCCGCGCTCATGGCGGCTAACCCCGCGGTCTGGTCATTCGACGAAGCCTTCAAGCAGGGCAAGAAGATCATCAAAAACTGGGGGAAGGACACGGTCATCGTGACGCCGAGCCGTATCCAGCTGAAACCCCTGAATTTCACCGTGCCTCTCAACCCCATGGACGTGATAGACCACTTTGAGAGACGGATTCTCTATACGATCATCGCCCGGGACTTCACCGAACAAATGGGCCAAGCGATTAGTCAGAGCGCGGCACCAGGGTTGTCTCTGTTGACTCTTATGGCCCGGAATGAGCAGGATGAAATCTCTGAACCGTTCTGCGAGTGGTGGAACAAGATCCTAGAAGCCAACGGCTACGAGGGCTGGAGCGTCACTATCGAGTGGAGAGACTTAACCGAAAATTCCGAAGACCAGATGTATATGCGGTCAGAGATAGCGGCTAAAGTCGGTGCCTGGACGATCGACGAAATCCGGGAGATCGCTGGCTGGGAACCCCTGACGGACGACCAAAGAGACGCGCTCGGCATACGCGAGAACCAGCCGGCGACCGCTATCGAGGAAGACTCAGAGATCATCCTAAACGCGTCTAAGGATGAGGTCGAACTCGCTGACCTTCTCTCTATGAAAGGAACGGAGTTTGAGAAGTTCCTAGAGGGTGAAGGTATCACATTTCCGATAGAGACTTAGAAACCTAACAAGATGATAAAAATATGCCTAAACTAGCGTGGGGGTTAAATCGAATCCACCAGTCTGTAGCCCCACGCTCCTTTCGGGCCGACCTGACCGTATTCGAGGTGGTAGCGGCCCGGGAGCTTCTCATTAACGCGCTCCGCGAAGTTGTGGAGAGACTTCTCATATTTACTGTTGTACTGTAAGGCTTTGCCTCTCGGCTTCCAGCCCTGAGCAAGGTAGCCGATCACGAAACCATTCGCGGCTAGATTTCGGGCTACGTCCCTCTGGAAGTCACCACGGGCCTGTTGCCAGATGAGGTCGTGGAGCGGTCCATTCGCCCGGATACAGTCGTCTCCGAATGGTGTTACGTTCCTGGAGATGTCGAACGCGTAGATTCTAGCAATTAGTTCCATTTCGGTTTTCATGATAGTTCCCTTCCTGTGCGCTTTGCACACTGCTACATTGTTTTCTGAGTATAAATAGTTTGTGGTGACCTACCATGCCAGTCCAAAAGTGCCAGAGCGCCGGTAAACCAGGCTATAAGTGGGGAGCGACTGGTAAATGCTACACCTACGAACCTGGAAATACTGCCCAACGCAAGGAAGCCAAGCGTCGCGCCTACATCCAGGGATATGCAATTGAGGGTGGCGTTTTGACCGACAGCGAACGGGTCACCATGGCCAAACTGTTCGAGGTAGATACCGTCCAGCTAAATGGGATCCTAGACCGACTCCGGTGGCCTAAGATTCGCGACCGTTTCCATGAGATCAACGAAAAGGTAGCGGAACGCGTCTGGCGGACCACCAAAACGGATTATCTCGCTGGTATGGAGGGGACCGCTCGCGGCATGAAATTCACGGTGCCAGACCTACCGGCTGAACGATACGCCCAGGAGTATTTTAAACGCCGTGGCATGGAATTAGTCACCACGTTGGATGCGACCGATCTCAAAATGTACAAGGAGCTTATGGCCAAACCGGAAATCTGGAGGATGACCCCGACCGAATTCCACGAATACGTCAAGGATTATTGGCCGAATAGCCCAGCTAGGGCCCGACTCATTTTTCAAAATGAAAAGCACGAGGCGTTAATCGCCGGCCAGCAAGACTTTATAGAAAAGGAAGTTAAGCCCAGGTTAACCGCTGACCAGGAGTTGTTAGTCACCTGGCACCATAGTCACCAGAGCAGGGTCCCACGGCCGCATCACATCGCAGTCGATGGGGAGACCGTCACTGCTGGAAAGTCGTTTTCGTCCGGCGTCACGGTGCCTGGTGGTATCGGATGCAAGTGTTGGCTGGAATACAACGTGGTTAATAAAAATGATTAAATCTACCCCCTACCAGGACGTCCTCCTCGACTGGACGTTCCGGAACCTCAAGAAATCTCACAAGTTTAAAAAAGCGAAGTCTAAACGCAAACAGATATTACATGCCTTCGGTTATTTCCGGTTATATAAAAAGTTTCACAAAAATTAGTGGACGGTGATCAATTGACCTATTATAGTCCCCAGATCGCGGATATCTGCCTCAACTCCGGGGATTTTATAGAGACTGAAACTGAACTGATCGTTAAGGGCGCTGGCATCATGCACGCAGGCGTCTACAACGGCAAGCGGAAGACCGGTGAAGAGCTCGCCGAGAGCGTCCGCTGGTGGCAGGGTATACCGGTCACCATCCAAAGCGACCAGTCTATTGCGGACCACACGCCAACCGGTATCGTGACCGCCAAGACGGTCGTTGTCGGCCAGGTGCTAAATCCATCGTGGGACGAGAAAAACCTACGGATCAACGCGGACTTACACTTTATCAAGGATATGACGCCGTTGTGGCTCGCGGACGATCTGCGGGCCCGTAAGACCCACGGGGTGTCCGGTGCCTACTTCTGTGATTTCCTAGAAGGATCTGGGGAGGAGAATGGAAAGACCTATGATTCGACCGAGCTGAACTACCGGCCGAACAACCTGGCGATAGTGGAGAGACCCGCCTGCAAACCACCGGAATGTGGGATCTTCACGAACAGTACAGACGATAATACTGACTTACATTCAGCATATATTATACAAACAAACATGGAGGATAAAACTATGACTGAAGACCTTAAAGACGATCTTATAAAAATCGCTGTAGAAAAAACCAAGATTGAACTGAATTCTGAGCACAAGGCCGCTATGGATGCCAAAAACCGGGAGCTCGCGGACAAGGTAACCGAGATCGCTCAGCTGAACGCTGAACTCACGAAGATCAAGGACGAGCTCAAGGCTGCCAAGGAGACCATCGCGGAAGTTGAGAAGAACTCCCAGAAACTCAAGTTCCTGAGTCAGTTCCCTGAGGTTAACCGAGAAGCCGCCGAAAAGGATTTGTGGCCGGTTTATCTGGAGAACCCCGGTGAGCTTGTCATGAACTCCGCTAAGATCGCTGAGCTCATGAAGACCGCGGAGGACGCCCCAGTATCTCAGGGCAAGGAGTTCGTGAAGAATTCCGATGCAGATGCCTACCTGCCCACCGCTGACGACATCAAAACCCAGATGGGCCTGTAGAGATTCCGTAACTCTTATATAAATTCTAAAATACATGGAGGCTAATTACTATGGGAATGGTTAGAGAGACCGGTGTCGTGCCGGTCAGTCTGAGATGCGCTGCTGAAGCCATCTACGAAGGAATGGTTTACAAGGATGATGGGTCTGGTCGCATGACCAAAATCACTGACGTCACGGATATCCCGGTCGCTGTGGCGCTTGAGTCGTCTATTGACCCCAAGACCGGGGCTGCCAAGACAATGACCGCCGGGGATTCCATGCCGTTTGCGCTGGTTGGGTCTGGTGCGATTGTTTCGGTCCGGTCCGAGAACTCAACTACTTACCAGAGCTTTGGAGCGGTTTACACCTGCCAGAGCGGGGGTACCGACGGCTACTGTGACAGCGACAATACTAACAGCGCTGTCAAGTTCGGTCATTACCTCGAACCTGACAACCACACGACCGCGGCAGCCGGCGAGCTCATCACTGTGATTCTCGACGTAGCACCAGCGGCTTAGATTATCAACTTATATATACTATTAAATTAATCGGAGGCTAATAATTATGGGTGTTCACAAAGGTGAGATGACTAAGGATCGTCTC
>Ga0172382_10004680_pt1 | contig 20849 bp, 22 predicted proteins | sample Leawel138RmetaG_FD_122245 | JGI IMG/M metagenome (GOLD analysis project Ga0172382, IMG submission 122245) | Leachate microbial communities from a municipal landfill in Southern Ontario, Canada - Leachate well 138R metaG | ecosystem: Engineered > Solid waste > Landfill > Unclassified | place... | reverse complement strand
CGGCGGCCAGGAGCGAGGGAAACAGCTTGAGGCCGATGAGCAAACGCCGCTCGGATTGGTCGTCAGCCGCCCCCGCCGGCGCGCAGGCGATGACGAGCGTGGCGAGGAAAAGCCTCGCCCAGCACCATACTGGAGACATCCCTGTCGTGATTGTCATGACAGCAGGCGAATCCCTACGTTATAGCGCCGGTACCACAGACAGGCGGGCGAGCGGCACGGTCGCAAGATCTCAAAAGTGTGACGGACATTTTTTGGATGATACCTGCCTGCGCCCTAGCGCCCGATGAATTCCCGTGGTAGAAATATGGTTCGGTTGGACGATTGACCTCAGTGAAGAGGTGGAGGGAATAACATGATCAAGATGATTGTCAGGAAGTCCGTTTTCGCTGCCATGGCGCTGGCCGTGGTGATGGCTGCTGCACCGGTTGCTCCGGATACCAAGACGGAGCCGGCGGCGTGGCCGCTCAAGTGCCCGCCTGCCTGCTGATGCAGGCAGACTGAAGAAAGGGCGGGCGACCGCCCTTTCTTTTTGGGGCGAGACCGACGATACCGTTTCGATGGTCGCACGCGAAATGTCTGCATCAGCAGACCCGACACAGGGCCCTTCAGTATCGAAGTGGGGCACTATCATCCGAGTCCCTGGAATCGCGTAATCCATATTGCGTCAATAACGGTAGCTGAGCTGCGCCCACCAGGTCCGCCCGGCACGCGGGAAGTCTTCCGGATAGGTGACGGTGATATTGGCGTTGTCGCCGATGACCGGCGCGGGGAAGCGCACGTCCTCGTCCAGCAGGTTTTTCACGCCGGCTCTAAATTGAAGACGCCGTAGCAGCAGATTGGAGAAGCTGGCCGTGAAATCCAGGGTCGTGTAGCCATCCAGGGTGTCGCGCGGGTCTTCCGGCTGGCGTTGGTAGCCGCTCACGTAATGGGCCTGCAGGGCAGCAGTAACATCGCCCTTCTCGTAGGTGACGCCCGCGTTGGCAAGCCACTGGGCGGCGCCGGGGAAGCGCTCACCCGACTCGTCGTCGCGCGTTTCCACATAGGACACGTTGCCATCCACGAGCCATCGTCGGCCGGCGCGCCAACTCTGTTCGAGCTCCAATCCCCAGGCCGTGGCGCCCTGATTACCAAACACCGGTCTGTCGGCCTGGGCAAAGGTGACGAGATCGCTCAGGCGGGAATAGAACCCGGTAAACCGGGTTTCGACATGACCGCCCTTGTAGATGTAACCCAACTCGGTGGTTTGGATAGTGGCCGGGTCGATCGGCTCAAGGTCGAAAAAACGTACAGCTTCATTTTCGAAAAGGGTCGGCGGCCGAAAGGCCTCGGCATATTGGGCCTTCAGGACATGCCTGGGATTGAGGCGCCATACGCCGGCAAGCCGAGGCGAGTAACGGCCGCCCACGTCGCTGTACTCGTCATAACGCAACCCCACAGTCAGTGTGAATAGATCGCTGTGGCGATATTCATCCTGAAGTGTGATGGCGTTGATGCTGCGTGTGGTGCCCTCGGGGATGTTGAACATCTGGTTTGGACGGGTAAAGGCATACTTGCTGCGGTCCACCCTCACCGTGTTCATGCTGCCCGCGAGCAGCACGGCATGTTTGTCCCATCCACGGTAAAGGAAATCGACCCCCAAACTGGTGCTGGTTTCCAGATACTCATCATCCAGATACAGATCAGGGTCGGTGTGGGAGCTTATGACAAAGAGGTCATCACGCCGGCGCTGCACGTCCTTCCAGCCCAACTGGATACCCGCAGTGAGTGCTGCACTGACGGGAAGCTCCTGACGCACGTCCACCGTGCGATGGCGCGAGCGTTCCACGATACGGTCGGGATCCGGCGGCAGCACGTGGTTGGTGCCGAAGTGGTCGCCCAGGCCGGCCTCGCTCCATTGGGCGGAAAGCGCGAAGCGCTCGTAGCCGAGCTTGAACACCGCGGTACCCGCTTCGATATCTTCATTCGCCTCACCGGGGGCGTAGGAGGGGCCCAGTGCCGGAAAGCCGTGCAACAGGTCCGGGCCGGTCTTCACGTCGGCGCCGCTGCTGGACCAGCCTGCCAGGTTGAGGCTGGCCTGGATCGGGTTGCCGACATCCGTGAGGCGCAGGACGGCACCCAGGCCCCGGGTGTCGAAACTGCCGCCGAAGGCGAACACCCTGTTTTCCTCGGCGCGGGTGATGACGTTGACCACGCCCATGTAGGCATATTCGCCATGGATGGCCGAGCCGGGCCCGCGGATGACCTCGATGCGTTCCACCTGTTCGATGGGGATGTTGAAGACGGGATCGGCGAGGCCCAGCTCGGCCGAGTTCATGGCCACGTCGTTGAGCAGGATCTTGAGATTGCCTGAGGCCCAGGTGTTGCCGAGGCCGCGCACCAGCACCTTGCGGCGGCCGGTATTCTCGATGGCCAGTTCCATGCCGGGCACCAGGGCGAGGGCTTCCCATACGGTGCGGGCGCCGCGCGCCTCCAGTTTTTCACCGTGGAGCACCGACACCATGCCCGGCACGAAGTCCGCGTTGATGCGCGTGCGGGTGGCGATGGCCGTCTGCTCGTCCAACAGGGCGAGAAACTGTTCCTCTTCCATGGCGTCCATGGCCGATTCGGCGAGGAGCACCTGAGGTGGGAAAAAGATAAGACCAAGGTAAACGAGGGTACGCTTCATGCCCAAAGTACCGGCTATGCGTGGGCCGGTTTTCCATGTTTGTGCCGATCGTCCCCTGACTGCGTCCCGATGGCAAGAGCTAATTGGGGGGGCAGTGTGGCACCTCGGCAGGAAAACAGCATTTATTGATGGTGATTATTTGCCACGGCGTACAGCTTCTGGAATTTCGCGTGACCAAGGCTAGGCTTGATGGAGGAGCGCGGCTCCATCCCTGAGTAGGCATGGTGTGCGTGGCTTGCGGAGCCATGGGACGCGGGGATAGCGCCCAGCCCCGTGTCCGTGGCTTCGTTCCCCCTGTGCTCCCGCACAGCGATAGCTCAATTCACGAGCATCTCGCGTTGCGGGGCTCATGTTGATCAAGAAAAGGAGAATACGATGGTCTTGTCACAACCTGCGCCGCGCTGGCTTGCGGCACTGCTGGTTTTGGTCGGTGTGCTGTTGTTGCCCGCACTGGTCACCGATGCGGGTGAAATCCCGCCGGCGCTTGGCACGGATATGAAGTGTCCTCCGTTTTGCTTATGAAGCCCGGGGCGGGAGTCTCCGCCCCGGCTCCCGATCCTCGGACGGCGTCACTGTCTTCGTTTTGGCCGCGAGGCGCTCCAGGATGGCCTCCAGTTCCTCGGGCTTGAACGGCTTGGTGATGTAGCCGTCCATGCCCGCGGCACGGAATGCCGTATGTTCTTCGGGCATGGCATTGGCCGTACAGGCGATGATGGGCACGGTCGCCTTGCGGGGCTCGTCCAGCCGGCGGATACGGCGCGTGGCCTCCAACCCGTCCACCTCGGGCATCTGCACGTCCATGAGCACCACATCCACATCTTCGGCCAGCAGGCGTTCGATGGCCTCACGGCCGTTCTCGGCTTCGATGATGGTGTGTCCCTGTTTCTCCAGCAGCACGCGCACCACGCGGCGGTTGATGAGGCCGTCTTCAGCCACCAGCACCCGCAACGGATCGGTGCCGGCCGGGAGAGAGCGGGGTGTTGAGTCTTCCCCGTCCGGGTCGGGCGCCGGCACCGGCTGCAGCGCGAGCACAAAGAAGAAGCGGCTGCCGCTGCCGCGCGTACTCTCCATGTCGATGCTGCCGCCCATGGCCTGTACCAGACGTTTGCAGATGGCAAGGCCCAGGCCGGTGCCGCCGAACTTGCGGCTGATGCTGGAATCCGCTTGCGTGAAGTCTTCGAACAGGCGTTGTTGATCCTCCGCGGAAATGCCGATGCCCGTGTCTCTCACGGCGAACATGAGATGCACGGGGCCTGTGTCGGATGCCTCGCGCCACAGGTCCACCGATAATTCGACAAAGCCCTCCTGGGTGAACTTCACGGCATTGCCGACGAGGTTCTGCAACACCTGGCGCAGGCGTACCGGGTCACCGAGTACCCAGGGCGGAATCCGGGTATCGAAGCTGAGGGTGAGCGCCAGTCCCTTGGCCTGCGCCACCGCCGAGTTGAGCAGCACGATATCTTTGAGCAGGCACCGCAAATCGGTGGGCTGCTGTTCGAGGGTGAGTTTCCCGGCCTCGATTTTCGAGAGATCGAGGACATCGTCCAGGATGGTCAGCAGTGCCTCGCCCGAGGCGGCGATGGCATCCACATACTCGCGCTGGTGTGGCGACATCGGTGTGTCGCGCAGCAGGTGCACCATGCCCAGCACCCCGTTCATGGGCGTGCGTATTTCATGGCTCATGGTGGCGAGGAAGGCGCTCTTCACGTGCATGGCGGCGGAGGCCGCCTCCTCGCTGGATTTCACTCGACGGAACAGGCCGTAGACCGCCCACCAGGCGAGCAGCAGCAATGCCAACGCGGCCAGGGAGCCGATCAGCAGGCGCTCGCGCACATCGCGCTTGAGTTGCTGAAGGAACACGCTCGATGACTTGAACACCGCCACGCCGAGCAGTTCGTGCGGTGACTGGGAATAGAGCGCCACCTCGTTGTGGAAGCAGTCGGTGCAGGCGTGTCCCCGTTGCAGATCCAGTGAGCCCGGGGCCATTTGCAGGGTGTCGTAATCCACCAGCACCTGAAGGCCGATGACGAAAGGTGAGCCGGTGTTCGGTTCGGTGAGCACCAGGATCTCGTCCATGGCATCCTGCAACGGTTGTGGGTCACCATGGCGGCCGGCGGTCAGCAGCGCATGGGCCAGGTTGTTGGCATGGGACTGGGCGATGGCGCCGGCATTGGCCCGTGCGCCCGCCTCGAGGCGTGGTTCGAGCACGAGCAGCCAATAGAGGCTGCCCAGGCCCATGAGCGCAGCGGCGAGCAGCAGGAACAGCAGCGTGAGCCGCCGCTGCATGTTGCCGCTGAAGAGGTTGCGAAGATCACTCATGGGTGCGTGCCACTTCGAGGAAGAACGGCTTGAACTCGATCCCGGCCGCGCCAAGTGCGGCGGGATTGATCAGGGGTAGGATGCGGTCACTCACGGACACACCGGCATGGGCACCCAGGGTAACGTCGCCGCGGAAGGGCGAGAAGACCACGCGGCCGTGTCGGTTGCCGAAGGCAGCGGCGGCGGGGACGGCCTCGGGCACCCACTCGACCAGAAACACGGCGGCCGGGCTGTGCTCGAGCGTGGCAAGATCACGGTAAGTGTGCGTATGCACTGCCACAGGGATGTCGCGGATGGGGCCGGCGTCACGCAGCCGTGCAGCGGCTCGCTCCGCGGCTTCAGGGTCTTCCCGGTAGACCACCACCAAGTGGAGGCGGCCGTCGGATGCAGCCTTGAGGGCAATCTCGCGATCGGCCGCGAGCAGGGCCGGAAAGAGTTTGAGGCCGACCAGGACGCGGCGCTCGGTCTGCTCATCGGCGGCGGCAGGGTTCAGGCACGCCAGCGCGAACAGCAGTGCGGCGCACAGGCCTGTCCTCACGGTTTGTCCGCTCCCTGGCACGCCGTGGTCCTCAGAAGTCGTAGCTTATCCGCGTCCACCACTCGCGTCCCGCACGGGGGTAGTCGTCCGGGTAACTGTGCATGCCGGGGAACGGGGACGGATAACGGACATCGCTGTCGAATGCGTTCTTTACACCCACTGACCAGCTCAGCCCGGCAACATTGGGCACGTCGAGCGTGGCGGTGAGATCGACCGTGCTGTAGCTGCGGCCCCGGTCACGGGGGTCCGCCGCCTCCCGCGCCTGCTCGCCCACATAACGCCATTGCAGCCCCCAGGCAACATACACGGGATAGCGGTAGGTGGCGCCGGCGTTGGCAAGCCAGTGCGGTGCCCCCGGCAGGTACCGATCCGTCCTGTTTTCCCTCGCTTCCAGGAAAGTGACATTGCCGTCGATGGACAGGCGCGCACTCACGTCGTAGCGGTACTCCCATTCGATGCCCCAGGCCTCGGCATCGAGGTTCGCATAGCCCAGATCGGTGTTGGTCTCGGTAAAGGCGATCAAGTCGTCCAGCCGGGAATAGAATCCGGTGATGCGGTTGTCCCAGCGCACACCCTTGTAGATGTATGCCAATTCATGTGTACGCACCGTGGCAGGCTCGATGGGACCGAAGCTGGAGTATTCCTCCGCGGCAAGCTCATACAGGGTCTGCGGCCTGAAGGCCTCCGCATACTGCCCCTTGATGATGTGGCGATCACCGATGCGCCACACACCGGCCAGCCGGGGTGACAACCTGGCACCGGTATCGCTGTAGTCGTCATAGCGTGCGCCTGCCGTGACGGTGAGCGCATCCGTGATCCGGTATTCGTCCTGCAGGCTCATGCTGGCGATGCGACGGCCGCTGCCCTGTTTCACACCGATATCCCAGGTGATGAACTCGTCGGTGACGGCGAAGTTTCCGAGCATGTTGAGACGGCTGTCGCTCTTCTTGACCTCGATATCGCTGTACTGCAGGCCCAGCAACACCGTGTGCTGCGCATGGGGCTGCCAGGTCAGGTCGGTACCGGCGTAAATTCGCTGCTCGAGATAATGGGTCTTGTGGAGGATCTGCGAGCCGCTCGGGTTGTTTGGATCTGCCGGGTTACCCGGGTCGTTGAACAGGGCGCCAGGTGCGACGTACACCCGGTCCACCAGGACTGAAGCGTCCTGCCAGCCCAGGAAAATGTCAGCCGTCACGGAGCTCGACAAAGCGTGTTGGTGGCGTGCCTCGACCGTCCGATGGCGATTGCGCTCCACGATGTTCTTGTCCTCGGGCGGCAGGTAGTAGTTTATGCCGAAGTGATCGCCGAGGGCATCTTCATTCCATTGCAGCAGTAGTGAGAATCCCCTGTAGCCGAGGCTCAGCACGCCCGTGCCGGATTCCCGCGCTTCGTTGGAATAACCGGGGGCGTGGGATTCGCTCGGGAACCCGAGGGCGTGGATCTGATCAGGTCCGGTGCGCACCTTCGGCCCATCCGTGCTCCAGCCCGAGATGCTGGCCGAGAAGCGCGCAGCGCCATCACGCCAACTGGCGACGGCGCCGCCGCCGACGGCGGCGTTGGCGCCGGCGAAACCGAACAGGCGTGGTGTTTCGCTATGGGTGATGATATTGACTACGCCCAGGTAGGCGAACTCACCATGCACGGCAGAACCGGGTCCACGCACCACTTCGATGCGATCCACCTGCGCGACAGGGATACTGAACAGGGGCTCGCCGATGCCGCGCTCGGCAGTATTCATGGGTACGCTGTTGAGTAACAGCTTCACGTTACCCGAACCCCAGATGTTGCCGACGCCACGCACCAGGAGCTTGTGCCGCCCGTTCGGCTCCATGGCGCGTTCCATTCCTGGCACCAGCGCGAGGGCCTCCCACACGGTGCGCACACCGCGCAATTCCAGGTCGCGGCCGTGCAGTACGGACAGGATGCCCGGCACATAATCGGCGTTGAGGCGGGTCTTGGTAGCGAGTGCGGTCTGCTCGTTCAGCAAGGCGAGAAGACTGTCCCTTTCTCCGTTGGTGTCCTGTGCGAAAGCGGCACCAGCGCCACACAGTATCGCGACGAGAAGGAAAGGAAAGGGTCTCATGCCGTGGATATGGGCTCCTGGTCCAGTTGTGCCATGCCGTTGCGCAGGGCAAGACGGCCCTCGGCGAACCAGCGGATGGCTTGTGGATAGATCTGGTGTTCGTGTTCGAGCACGCGCGCGGCAAGCGTATCGGCGGTATCGCCCGGCAGCACCGGTACGCGCGCCTGCAGGATGATGGGGCCGGCGTCCAGTTCGGGAATGACGAAATGAACGGTGGCCCCGTGCTCCCGGTCACCGGCCGCCAGGCAGCGCGCGTGGGTGTCGAGGCCGCGATACTTGGGCAGCAGCGAGGGATGGATGTAGATGAGGCGGCCCTGGTAATGCCGCACGAAATCATCGCTCAGGATGCGCATGAAACCGGCGAGCACCACCAGCCCCGGGCTGAAGCCGTCGATGACATCGGCCAGGGCGGCGTCGTAGGCGGCGCGGTGCGCGTAGGCCTTGGGATCCACGAAGACGTCGGGTATGCCGGCGCGGCGTGCCCGCTCCAGGCCGAGGCAGTCCGCGCGGTTGCTGATTACTGCGCGCACGTCCACCAGCAGGTCCCGCGCCGCGGCATCCAGGATGGCCTGCAGGTTGCTGCCACTGCCGGAGACCAGGACGACGATGGGCAGGCGGCCGGCGGCCGCGTCCGAACTCACCGGAACACCACCTGCTCGTCGCCCGCGGCGCTCCCTTCTACGTGACCGATGAGCACGGCGTCCTCGCCGGCGGCGCGCAGCCGCTCCAGGGCGCGCTCCTTGTCGGCCTCGGCCACGCATACCACCATGCCGATGCCGCAGTTGAAGGTGCGGTACATCTCCAGGTCGTCGATGTTGCCCTGCTGCTGCAGCCACTGGAACACCGCCGGACGGGTCCAGGCCTTGGTATCGAACACGGCGCGGCAGTTCTCCGGCAGCACGCGGGGCACGTTTTCCAGCAGGCCGCCGCCGGTGATGTGGGCCAGGGCGTGCACCTCCACCGCCTGCATGAGTTCGAGCAGCGGCTTCACGTAGATGCGGGTGGGTTCCAGCAGTACCTCGCCCAGGGTGCGGCCCTCGAAGGGCTGGTCGAGGCGTGCGCCGCAGGTGGCGATCACCTTGCGCACCAGCGAGTAGCCATTGGAATGGGGGCCGGTGGAGGCGAGGCCGATGAGGGCGTCGCCGGGCTTTACCTGACTGCCGTCGATGATCCTGCTCTTCTCCACCACGCCCACGCAGAAGCCGGCCAGGTCGTAGTCCTCGCCATGGTACATGCCGGGCATTTCCGCGGTTTCACCGCCCACCAGGGCGCAGCCCGCCTGCACACAGCCGTCCGCGATGCCCTTGATGACGTCCGCGGCGGCGTCCACGTCCAGGCGGCCGGTGGCGTAGTAATCGAGGAAGAACAACGGTTCGGCGCCCTGCACCACCAGGTCGTTGACGCACATGGCCACCAGGTCGATGCCTATGGTGTCGTGCTTCTTCAGGTCCATGGCCAGCCTGAGTTTGGTCCCCACACCGTCGGTGCCGGAGACCAGTACGGGCTCACGATAGCGGTCCAGGGGCACCTCGAACAGGGCACCGAAGCCGCCGAGCCCGCCCAGCATGCCGGCACGGCGGGTACGGGCTGCCTGGGGTTTGATGCGTTGTACCAGGGCATTGCCTGCGTCGATGTCGACACCGGCATCGCGATAACTGAGGCCCTTGCCGGGCGTACCCTGATTCTGGTCGGCCACCTTGTTTTACCTCGGATTGGGGGGAGCGGAAGAGAGGGGGCACATTCTAACAAAGGGACGCTGCGTCGGTCAGAGGGAGTGCGCGGAGAATACGCGGATGCAGGGCGGGCCCGACCCCTTGCCGGCGTTGCCGGGATGCGGGCGGCCCCGCTTGACTTGCCCCGGGCGGTCGCATAGCTTGCGCGGGCATGAACCGTATCTGCCTTGTTGCCGCCCTGTTCCTGGCCCTGCTGGCCGTGCGCACCGCCTCCGCGGACGAGATCCGCAACCTCTACGAGGCGGAGGTTGCCGTCACCGGCCAGGGCAGCGAAGAGCGTCAACTGGCCCTGCGTAGTGCCTTCGAGGTGGTGCTCACCAAGGTGAGCGGGCAGGGCGCCGTGGCGGCGGAATCTGCCTTGGGCGAGGCCCTGGCCAGCCCTGACCGTTACGTCCAGCAGTTCCGCTATCGTGAGCCGCCCGCGGGACAGTCCGGCCTCACCTTCTGGGCACGTTTCGACAGTGCCGCGGTGAATGCCCTGCTGCGCAGCCACCGTCTGCCGGTGTGGGGAGCGGTGCGCCCTGCCACACTGTTGTGGCTGGTGCTGGAGGAGCGTGGCCGGCGCCGCCTGGTCGGCGCCAACGACCCCGGGGCCGTCGCCTCCAGCATCACCGCCTTTGCCGAACGGCGTGGACTCCCGGTCCATTTCCCCTTGCTCGATCTCGAGGACCTGCGGCGTATTCAGCCGTCGGATGTCTGGGGTGATTTCCGCGACATCATTCAAGCCGCCTCGGAACGCTACCACGCACAGGTCATCCTGTCCGGCGCCCTGGCGCGTGACGGTGACTACTATCGCGCACGATTCACGCTTCAGTTGGGGAACGACGCCCTGCGCTGGGAGAGTGTGGGCAGCCTGGACGAGGTGATCGCCGCCGGCCTCGGCCGCGCCACGGACGAGATCGCCCAGGGCTACGGCCAGACGAGCGGCGGTGCCAGCCTGGTGACTGTGCAGGTGCGCAACGTGCAGAGCCTCGAAGACTACTTGCGAGCCATGGATTACCTGGACGCGCTCTCCGGCGTCGCACGGGTGGAACTGGTCACCGTGGAGGCCGACCAAGTCATCTATCGTCTCACCCTGCAAGGCGCTACCCATGCGCTGGTGCAGGCCATCGGTCTCGGCGACACGCTGGTCCCCGACAGCGAGCCGGCACCCGTGCCCGCCCAGGCAGAGCTCAGATACCGGCTGTTGCAGTGACGCGGCGGGACCTTCCCAATCTCATCACCGCCCTTCGCATCCTCCTCGTGGCGCCGTTCGCGTGGGCATTACTGAACGGCGTGTACGGTTTCGCACTGTTCCTGTTTGCCCTTGCCGGTGCCTCCGACGGTCTGGACGGCTATCTTGCCCGCCACTACGGTTGGCATAGTGCCCTCGGCGCCGTGCTTGACCCGTTGGCCGACAAGTTGTTACTGGTCACCGCCTATCTGGCATTGGGCGCGCTCACCTTCGTTCCCGTGACGCTGGTCGTCGCGGTGCTGGCGCGCGACGTGATCATTGTTGCGGGGGCGGGGGCCTATCGCCTGTGGTTCGGGCACCTGGAAGTGGCGCCGAGCCTCATCAGCAAGCTCAACACCGCGCTGCAAGTGGCGCTGGCCGTGGTGGCCATCGCCAGCTATGGGCTCGACTGGCTGCCCGCATGGTCTGCGGACGTGCTGGTAGCGGCGGTGTTCGCCAGTACGCTACTGAGCGGAGCCCATTACGTCGTGATCTGGAGCGTGCGTGCCTGGCGTGAATCAGGGAGGAAGGCCCCGTGAACACGGCGAGCAAGGCCCTCGTCCTGGCCGGCCTGGTCACTACAGGTGTCGTCCTCTATCTGCTGGCACCCGTGCTGACGCCCTTTCTGGTGGGGGCCGTGCTGGCTTACATCGGGGATCCGCTGGTGGATCGGCTCGAGCGCCGTATCTCCCGCACCCAGGCGGTGGCACTGGTGTTCTCGGTGCTGACCCTGGTGGTGTTCGCGCTGGTGCTGGTGCTGGTGCCGCTGCTGGCGGAGCAGATTGCCGTGCTCATGCGCCGCCTGCCTGATTACGTGGAACGCTTGCAGCAGCATGTGCTGCCATGGCTTGCCGTGCGCCTTGGACTGGAACTGCCACCGCTGGATACCGCCACCCTTGCCGCGTATGCGCGGGAGCATTGGTCAGAAGCGGGCGGCCTGGTCGCCCTGGCACTCGGTGGCGTGTCACGTACCGGTCTCGCCCTGCTCGCCTGGATCGGCAACCTGCTGCTGGTGCCGGTCGTCACCTTTTACCTGCTGCGCGACTGGGATCTGCTCACGGCACGTCTGCACGAGCTGGTACCGCGCCGTTCCGAGCCTGTGGTGGTGCAGCTGGCGCAAGCTGCCGACCAGGTGCTCGGCGCATTCTTCCGCGGCCAGTTGCTGGTGATGCTGTCCCTCGGCCTGGTGTACAGCACGGGGCTGGCCCTGGTTGGGCTGGAACTGGCGCTGCTCATCGGCCTTGTCGCCGGCCTGGTCAGCTTCGTGCCTTACCTGGGGTTCGCCGTGGGCATCGTTGCCGCAGGTATCGCAGCGGTAATGCAGTTCGGTGAAGTCATGCCGCTGCTTGGTGTGGTCGCCGTGTTCACGGTGGGCCAATTGCTCGAGGGCTTCGTGCTTACCCCCTGGTTGCTCGGTGACCGTATCGGGCTGCATCCGCTCGCGGTGATCTTTGCCGTCCTGGCCGGTGGGCAGTTGTTCGGCTTCGTGGGTATTCTCATCGCGCTGCCCGTCGCGGCCGTGGCCATGGTCATGTTGCGCTACGCCCATGAGCGCTATCTGGCCAGCGCACTGTACGGAACCCCGCCCTCATGAGCGCATCGCAACTGGCCCTGCGCCTGGCACTGCCCGACAGTGCGACCTTGGCCAATTTTCACATGGGCGATAACGGTGCGCTGTTGCACGCACTGAAAAGTGACGAGCCGTTCATCTACCTGTGGGGAAATCCGGGCGCCGGAAAATCCCACCTGTTGCAAGCGGCCTGCCATGCCGCGGCCGACGCGGGCGACTGCCCCGCCTACCTGCCGCTGCGCGATTTGATCGCCACCGACCCGGAGGTGTTCGAAGGCCTGGAGGCCGCGGGCCTGGTCTGCCTGGATGATGTGGACGCCATCGCGGGCAGGCAGGCCTGGGAACAGGCGCTGTTCCACCTCTACAATCGCGTGCGTGACGCCGGCGGCCGCATGCTCGCCACCGGCCCTGCGGCACCCGCCGGCCTCGATATCCGCTTGCCCGATCTGGTCTCGCGTCTGTCCTGGGGGCCGGTATTCCAACTGCATGCCCTCGACGACGAAGGCAAGATGGCCGCGCTGCGCGCGCGCGCGCGGGCTCGGGGACTGGAACTCTCGGAAGACGTCGCAGCCTACCTCATGCGCCGTTTCGCCCGTGACCCGCATTCCCTGTTCGCCCTGCTCGACCGCATCGACGCCGCCTCACTCGTCGCCAAGCGCCGCATCACCATTCCCTTCCTGCGCGAACTCCTGGGCTGACTGAGAAAACTGCCCAGCTTGAGAAAACTGCCCAACGCAGAGGCGCAAAGACGCAAAGGCCGCGGAGAAAAGTTCAGGATCTGCCAATGAATGCCAATGGGCGCAAAGCTTCCTGTCGCGTGTTTTGCGTCATTTGCGTTCATTGGCGGACTTTATCCCCTCCGCGTCCTCCGCGTTTTCGTCGATCAGGAACGACTTTCCCGTTTGTGCGTGCGGACGAACAGGATGGCGGAGACGAACCAGAGCAGCGACAACAACGCCATGGCGGCGGCGAGGGCCTGCACGGAGGAACCGCTGAAGGCCTCGGCGGTGCCGTAGGCGAAATAGAAAAGTGCCAGGAAGCTGCTCCATGCGTGCGTGTAAGGGCGGCCGTGCAGCAGCCCGCGCAACGGAAACAGCAAGGGTCCGACCGCGAACAACAAGGCGACGGAACGCGGGACCGTTTCAGGGGGCGCGATCCAGGCGATCCAGCTCATGAGCAAGGCGAAAAGGCCGAAATACCCCGCGAGCGTGAGTGCATGCCAGCGCAAGGATGTCATCGCGGGTGCTCTGCCAGGCGGCGTGCGATTTCCGCCACGCGCCGACCCTGGATGCGGCACAGATGGATCTCGTCTTCGGTCAACGGGCGATCGTCGGCGGGGCCCGCCACATGGCTGGCCCCGTAGGGTGTGCCGCCGCTGCACGTGCTGAGCAGTGTGGATTCGCTGTAGGGAATGCCTACAAGCACCATGCCGTGGTGCAGCAGCGGGAGCATCATGGAAAGCAGCGTCGTTTCCTGGCCGCCGTGCAGCGAACCGGTGGATGTGAACACGCCGGCAGGTTTGCCGGCGAGGCTGCCCGCCAACCACTGGCTGATGGTGGAGTCGAGAAAATACTTCAAGGGCGCAGCCATGTTACCGAAGCGCGTCGGGCTCCCGAGCAGGAGACCCACGCATTCGTCGAGGTCGCGCGGTTCCACGTACGGCGGGCCTTCCGTCGGTACCTCGGGGGAGATGCTTTCGCAGGTGGTGGACACCGGCGGCACCGTGCGGACGCGCGCGGTCATGCCGGGTACCTCATGGATGCCGCGCGCAATGTGGCGTGCCATCTCGGCGGTGGCACCGCTGCGGCTGTAATAAAGAACCAGTACGTCGTGCATTCAGAGCAAGTCCAGAACTTTTTCGGGAGGACGGCCGATCACGGCCTTGTTGCCGATGACCACGATGGGGCGCTCGATGAGCTTCGGGTGGGCAATCATGGCATCGAGCAGTTGCGCGTCGCCAAGCGCGGGGTCTCCGAGTCCCAGAGCCTTGTATTCAGCCTCGCCCGTGCGGAGCAGCTGGCGCGGGCCGATGGCGAGCAGACGCAAGAGGTGTTCGAGGGTGGCGTGATCGGGCGGGGTCTTCAGGTATTCGACCACCTCGGTGGCAATGCCCCGTTCCTGCAACAGCTCCAGTGCACCGCGCGACTTGGAACACTGCGGGTTGTAATAAATGGTAGCTTTCACGATGACCTCGGTTAATGTAACTGTCTGTATTCTACAGTCTAATTGTTGACAGCCCATAGGGTGGGTGTTACGGTGAACCGCACTTTCACGGCGATGTCGCCCGTAATGCCATTGGGAATGGAAGCAGACATCCGACGCATCCCCGCGAGGCTCATGGGCCTCTGTCTCTTCGCCACGGTCCTGGCCGGTTGTGCTATCTCGCCCCCAGTGCAGGAAATGAGCGATGCCCGCCAGGCGATCCGTGCCGCCCAGGAAGTCCAGGCCGGCAAGCACGCGGCCGCGACACTCGGCCAGGCCGAAGAGCTCCTTACCCACGCCACACGCAGCCTCGAGCAGGGGCAATACGAGGACGCGCGCCAAGCCGCACTCGCTGCCAAGGAAAAGGCCATCACCGCACGCGATCGCGCCATGGAAGCCGGGGGTGGCACACCCTAGCGCCTACTGTGCCATGCATGGATCCATTCAACACCGGGGAAAGGGGGCGTGCTGGAAAACCAATGAAAAAATGTGAACGTATCGCCTGCCGTTTATCAAGGATTCCTTGATAATCTCTCATTGTTTTGATGACTGACCGAAACCTGCCTCCCCGCGCAACACACAGGAGCTCAACAAATGAACAACAACCGCATTGCACATCTGGCCGGACTGCTGGTACTGGCCGCAACGATGAGCGCAGGCTGCGCCACTGCCCCGACCGAAGCCCCCGCCACTGAACCGGAACCTGCCGCGGAAACCGCCCCGGCCGTTGTCGCACCGAGCCACGAGGAAGCCATGCAGGCCATCGAGGACGCCCGTGCCGCGATTCGCCGTGCCGAGGCCGAAGGTGCCCTGTGGCGTGATTCCGAACGGCTGCTCGCCGATGCTGAAGCGGCCCTCAAGGCCGGTGATACCGCGCGTGCCATCGAACTCGCCCATCAAGCCCGCCGCCAGGCGGAGAACGCCATCGAGCAGAAGCGTTACGAAGAGGCGCGCATCGCCGCAAGCGCCGCTGAAAACAGCTATGAGGTGGTGGCGGGCGACAGCCTCTGGAGCATCTCCGCAAAGGCCGATATCTATGGTAATCCCTACCACTGGCCGCTGATCTACAAGGCCAACCGTGACACCATCGAGGATGCCGACCTGATCTATCCGGGCCAGGTGTTCACCATCGATCGCAGCGCCAGCTCCTCCGACATGCTCGAAGCCGCGCGCCATGCCCGTACCCGCGGTGCCTGGTCGCTGGGTGTGGTCGAGGAGTCCGACAAGGCCTATCTCGCGCGCTGAGCGAGCGCCTCAGCGGTCCAAGGCCCCGCGGTCCAATGTCCCCGGTCATGAAACCGGGGCATTGGCCGCGGGGCTTTTTCGTTGCGGGAATAAATCCCCGCGGTTTGAACACTCTTATCATGCGGTTACATTTTTCCCGCAGGGACGCTGGCCAAAGGGATATTGCGGCGCCGGCGGCGGGGTGGCAGGTTACCGGTTTCTTGAATGGAGGAGGGGAGCGTGCGCGCGCTTGCATTGGTTCTCGGACTGCTCACTGGGGCACAGGCCTTGGCCGGGGGCGTGGACTTCGCCCTCATGGGCATCGACGGCAAGTCCCATCGCCTGTCGGACTTCCGCGGCAAGTGGGTCGTGGTGAATTACTGGGCCAGCTGGTGTCCGCCCTGCGTGGAGGAAATGCCCGAACTGGTCAGTTTTCATGAGCGCCACAAGGATCGGGATGCGGTGGTCCTGGGCGTGAACATGGACGAGGCTGTGCTGGCCGAGGATATCGCGGGGTTCGTGGAGCAGTTCCTGGTGAGCTATCCGGTGTTGCTCAGCGAGCCTGACATGTTGGCCCTCGGGCCCATCAACGGTCTTCCCACCACGTTCCTGGTATCTCCCGATGGGAGGGTGGTCGCCCAGAAACTGGGCATGGTGACGGCGGAAGGTATTGAGTCCTTCATCGCGTCGGAAAGCAACAACAAGTGAATGGAGGCCACATGAAGCGTCTTTTGGTTTTGCTCGTGCTCGCGCTGGCGCTCAGCCCTGCTGCCTTCGCAGCAACGGGCAAGGATCCTTATGCGCATTTCTTCAACGACACGTTCGGTGACTTCGCCGAGGAGCTGGAGCAGGCGCAAGCCAAGGGCAAGAAGGGCGTCCTCGTCTTTTTCGAGATGGATGAATGCCCGTTCTGCCATTACATGAAAAAGAACGTGCTGAACCAGCCCGAGGTACAGAAGTACTATCGGGACAACTTCATGCTGTTCAGCGTGGATATCGAAGGCGACGTGGAGATGGTCGATTTCGCCGGCAAGACCACGACACAGAAGAACTTCGCCGAGGTCAACCGTGTGCGCGCCACGCCGGTCATCGCGTTCTTCGATCTGGAAGGCAATCCCGTGCACCGGTACACCGGCCGTACCTCGGGTACCGATGAATTCCTCCTGATGGGCCGCTACGTGGCGGATGGGGCGTACAGGCACATGCCTTTCTCCCGCTACAAGCGGGAACAGAAAAAATAAACCGATAAACCGGCCTCGCGGCCGGCGCGACGCCGGCGCCAAGCATGTGCTACAGGCGGGCAGGATGCAGTTTTGACCACCTTCGGAATTTGGGGATGACCATTTTGCAGTCTCTGGGCCGGGCGCGGGCGATGCTGCTCGGCGGTTGGCTGGCGGTGAGCGGCGCGATGGCCGCTGACGCAGCGGCGCCGTTGCCGGAACCGCTGACCCTTGAGTACGCACTGTCCCTCGCAGCAGAACCGCACCCGGCACTCGCCATCAGCCACGCTGGTGTGGATGCCTCGCGAGCGGCACTGGCAGCGGCTGAGGCGCGTACCGATGTGTCGGTGACCGCCGAGGCCCGCGCGCGCTGGATCGAGCCGCCCGACATCGCGCCCGAGCGTGAGCGGGATGATCACAAGGCCAGTCTGTTCGTCCGCAAGAATCTCTACGACTTCGGCCGCACCAGCGCCTTCCGCGCAGCCGCCGAGGCCGGTGTGGCGCGCGCCGAATCCGTGTACCAGGATGCGCTGGCGCAGCGCCGCATCGACATCATGGCGCGTTTTTTCGACGTGGTGCTCGCGGATCTGGAGTTCAGTCGCGAGGATGAGGCCATGGCCGTGGTGTATGTCACCCTGGACCGGCTCCGGCAGCGCCATGAGCTGAAGCAGATCTCCGATGTGGACCTGCTTGCCGCCGAGGCCGAATATCAAAACGTGCGGCGTTCCCGCTATGCCGCCGAAGGTCGCCAGCGTCTGACCCGTGCCGCCCTCGCCGATGCCCTGAACCGTCCCGGCAGCCTTTCGAGCGATCTGAAGCGTCCCGATCTGGCCGCTGCGGTGAGCCGGGCGCTGCCCGAGGTCGAGGTGCTCCAGGAAGCGGCGTCGGTGCGCAACCCGGTGCTCGTCGGCTTGCGCCATGCCGTGCGTGCAGCGGAAGAACGTGTGCTGGCCGCGCGTGCCGATCGCCGTCCACGTCTGGTGGGTGAACTGGAGGCCTCGCAGTACTCAAGTGAATTGGCCTCCAATGACGAGTGGCGCGCCGGCGTGGTCCTGGAGATCCCCCTCTACACGGGGGGCTTGGTGGATTCCGCGGTGGGCCAACGTCAGGCCGAGCTCTACGAGACCCGGAGCCGGCTGCGCGAGGCGCAGATGCAACTGCGCCATGCTGTGCTGGAGCTCTGGCTGCAACTGCAGACGTTGAAGGTCCAGCGTGAGGCGGCTGGCGTGGGGAGGGACTATCGCGAGCTGTATCTGGACCGCAGCCGTGCACTGTACGAACTGGAAGTGAACGCTGACCTGGGCGATGCCATGGTACGGCTGACCGAGGCCGAACTGGCGGAGGTCGATACGGAATTCCAAACGGCACTCGCCTGGGCGCGGTTGGATGCACTCACTGGCGGTCCGGTGGCCGAGCAGGCCGCGCAAGAGACACGGGAGGCGCCGTGAGCATGACGGGGTGGACGGGAATGAACAGATGGGTATTGGTGCTGGCGCTCTTTGTCACCATCACGGGGACCGCAGCGGCGGCCGAGCTGCCCGCGACGGTGCACTGGGCGCAGCGCGTGGAACTGGGTACACCGGTATCCGGCATGGTGGCACAGGTGAACGTGACCCCGGGTGCCCGGGTGCGCAAGGGTGAGGTGCTGGTGACACTGGATGCGCGGCGTTTCCGCGCTGAGCTGGTGCAGGCACGCGCCGAGATGGAACGCCTGACTCAGGTGCACGCGGAGGCCGAGCGCGAGAACGAGCGTGCACAGGAGCTCTACGACCGCACGCTGCTGTCCGATCACGAGCTGGAGGTGACCAAGATCGCCCACGCCACGGCCGCGGCACAGTTGCAGGCGGCGAAGACCGCGGTCACCAAGGCGGAACTCGATCTGGAATACAGCCGCGTGCGCGCACCGTTCGATGCGCTGGTACTCGAAGTCAGGGCGGGTGTGGGCCAGGCCGTGGCCGCCGATCTCACCACCGTGCCCCTGGTGACGGTGGCTGAAGCAGGGCGCCGCATCGTCCGCGCGGTGCTCGAGGAAGGCCGGCTTGCCGATATCCGTCCCGGCCTCGCGCTGGATGTGCGCACGGGGGGCCGGGTCTATGCGGGCAAGGTGACCCATATCGGACTCGAACCCGTGACCGGGGCGGCTACCCTGGCCTATCCGGTGGACATCCTCATCGACGTGCCGGAAGACGCCGCACTGCGTGCCGGCCAGCCGGCCAGCGTGGTGCTGCCGTGATCTGTAGGCGTTGCCGTGTCACCGGCCGGGTACAGGGTGTCTGGTTCCGCGGTGCCACACGCCGCGAAGCCCTGGCCCTCGGCATCACCGGTGCGGCCGTCAACTTGCCGGACGGCAGCGTCGAGGTGCTGGCCTGCGGCGATGAGCATGCCATCGAACAGCTCAAGTCCTGGCTCTGGCAAGGCCCGCCCGCCGCCCGCGTGGACAACGTCAGCTGCGAAGCGGTGGAGATAGCACCGCCGGCGGATTTCACCACCGGTTAGGGAAGCTCTGAAATAGTAGCGACCAATGGCGCCAGAACTCCAAAATGAGCGCATTTCCCCGCGTCATGAACTTTGTTGCGGTTGGTCCTTGAACTCACGTTATTCTCGTTCCCGACCTGATTTACCTGAACAGGGGATCAGATCGGGGATTTTTGCAGAAGTTCCCTAGCGCGATAACGCGAGATCCGGTGCTGTGGACTCACGGTACCTTTTTCAATAAATAGAAAAACTTGCAAAATAGTATGAAGCGGGGTGTTCGACTCAGCCACGCTGCAGATGCACCACCCAACAGTGCCCCGGAAAGAAGCACCCATTGCCCGGCGAGACCATCACCACTAGTCAATTGGTAAGCAGCAATCACAAACGCGACCAGACTGGAGGAGATACCAAACCATCTGATCCATCGAACGAACTGCTTATTTCCTCGCACTATCATCAGGCCCGGTAACACAACACCAGGAAGAACGAAAGTGGTGCACACCAACTGAGCGACGGCCCTAATTTCGATAGGAGCCTCCGATACCAATCGGAACCCCAAGATCATTGTGCTCGCAAATCCAAACAGTGCCAGCATTATGGTGCTTACAAAGACAGCCAGACCCGGAGGAAACAGCAGGACTTTCTTACCGTGCTTGATATCCTGGGCTAATTGCTCCAATTCGGTTCTGGGACCTGCCATTAATAGACCTCGAATTCCTCGAATACAGCAATCGTAAAATCCTTTGCTCTGCCGGGTTCACGAATTACGCCGCCAGTCGCGCTACCAGCAAAACTGAGGCCAGCACCGACAGCATCCCGCAACTGCATGCGCACGGTATTGCTTAGTTCGACTTTTCCGAAGCGCTTTGGATACTTTCCGGCTGCCACCAGTGCCTTTAGAGTTTTGTTGCTCACCCCGGGCGTGTTTGCCCTAATAACCTCTTCGGTCAAGTTCTTCCGCTGCTGCCGCGATAGGCCTTTCAGCACCTCCTTGAGTGGGGTTCCGGCTTATTGAGCCGCAACACCATTTTCACCGTGGCCCCTGCTGCCGCCCCTGCACCGGCGATTGAAATAACGTCAAGTGCCGTCATCGTATGAATGTACCACTCTTGACTATCAAGCCACCGGTTCGTTTCTGCACTGCCGTAGTCTGTTTCACTCGCCATGCGCACAACTGAATTGACGCACTGGAGGGAAGAAGCGCTCGCTCCACCATAACTGAGAATGGTCACTACCCCGCTGGAACCCCCAGTAATTGGCACCACCGCGCCGCTCCCCGCAACAACTACCCAGGAGATTGCAGCTGCACCGCAGCTCAAGGACATGCTGAGTAGCTCGGAAAAAAACCTGTCACCGGCAGCTGTGGGGATTCGAGTGCCAGCGCGATGCGTCGCATTCGGGGCCTGAACCACAACGGTGATGTACCCTGGCTGGCAAATCGGTGGGTAGGGCCTAACCACATGCATTTTTCGACCATCGAAGTATTGTAACCGCTCAATAAACCCCGTCTTCCCCCGTCGCACCGCCTAATCCAAACTCCCTGCATCGAGATTGAAAGGCAGCAGAGCCTCGAAGTCCTCGACGGACGTGGCGGCGGGCAGCTCTTT
>Ga0172382_10004679_pt1 | contig 20850 bp, 18 predicted proteins | sample Leawel138RmetaG_FD_122245 | JGI IMG/M metagenome (GOLD analysis project Ga0172382, IMG submission 122245) | Leachate microbial communities from a municipal landfill in Southern Ontario, Canada - Leachate well 138R metaG | ecosystem: Engineered > Solid waste > Landfill > Unclassified | place... | reverse complement strand
CGTAAGGCGTAAAAACCTCATCTGCACCTCATCAATAGACATTTGTTTTTTTAATTCCCGGTCCGTCATCCCGGTTTGTCGAGATTGGCGTTACACTCTACTACTGGCGACTTACGACTGACGGTCCAATACTTCCCTTATCTTCTTGAGCAGCGTGTCAGGGGTGAGAGGTTTACCGAGGAAGTCGTACTGTTCGTTCTCGACACCTCTTTCGATGACGATATCATCGGTGTATCCACTGGTAAAGATGACCCTTACCGCGGGGTCTATCTTTCTGATGGCCTCATAGGCTTCTTTCCCATTCATCTTCGGCATGACCACATCGAGAATGATTAGTGCGATCTCGCCCCGGTGTTGGCGGAACATCTCCACGGCTGCCAGACCATCCGTAGCTGCAAGAACACTGTAACCATGATCACGGAGGACTTTCATGGATAACTGGCACAATTCCTTATTGTCCTCAGCGATAAGTACCGTTTCGATCCCGCCAACGATCTGTGAAGCATCGTTCTCGTTTTCCGGTTCCAGCCAGACGATCGGAAGGTAGACGGAAAAGACGCTCCCCTCGCCCGGCTGGCTTCGGACATCGATGTACCCGTTATGCTGCTCTATAATACCGTAAACAATGGAGAGCCCGAGCCCTGTGCCGCGCCCCAATTCCTTGGTGGTAAAAAAAGGCTCAAAGATCTTTTCGATCGTTTTCTTGTCCATGCCGATACCGGTATCGGAGATCTCTATGAGTGCATGGTCCGAAAGGTCGACATTCTTATTTGTTGTCATAAAATGGCTGTTCGCCGCGGCCCGGTCGATCCTGATCGTCAGTTTTCCTCCGCGGGGCATGGCATCACGCGCATTCGTAACGAGGTTCATTATGACCTGATCGAGTTGACCGACATCGGCCATGACGATAAGGCGTTCGTCGCTTTGGTTGACCCGGAATTCAACGTCTTCAGGGATAAGCCGTTCAAGCAGGCGGTGCAGCTTTTCTACGGTGTCATTCAGCGCTATGGGCTTGAGATTTATCACCTGTTTCCTGCTGAAGGCGAGCAGGCTCTGGGTAAGGTTTGCGGCCTTTTCTGAGGATGTCAGGATGTGGGAGGCATACGAGTAAAGGGGGTCATGCTTGTCTATTTTCATCTGGAGAAGGCTCGCATAACCCATTATCGCACTCAGGAGGTTGTTGAAGTCATGTGCGACCCCTCCGGCGAGAGTGCCCACTGCCTCCATTTTTTGGGACTGGAGCAGTTGAGATTCGAGGTGCTTGCGTTCCGTTATGTCCGTTTGAGTACCTATAACCCTCATGGGTTTCCCGTCTTCGGTCCGGGTCAGGACCTTGCCCCTGTCTAGGATCCATTTATAGGTGCCATCTTTGGATCTCAGGCGATGCTGGCTGACATAGACGGGAGATCTGCCTTTGAGGTGGTCGTTCAGTTTTGCATATGTGTCAGGCTTATCATCAGGATGGATCCGGCTGTTCCGCTCATCGATCGACCCTGTGATCTCGTTCTCGGCATAGCCGATCATCTCTTTCCACTGCCTCGAAAAATAGACCCTGTTACCTGGAACGTCCCAATCCCAGAGCCCATCGCCCGATCCTTCAAGCGCAAATTGCCAGCGCTCTTCGCTCTCACGCAGCGCTTCCTCGGCCTTCTTGCGTTCCGTAATATCCCGGGCAAAGGCACAAAGATACTCAAATTCATCATAGGAAAGATAACTTATACTTATCTCGACGGGGAAGACCGAACCATCTTTTCTGCGATGTGCTGACTCGAATTGGTCTGAGCCTTTTCGAACGGTATCGGCCCATATCTCAGGCCATACTTCAGCAGGATGGTCCAGATCGATATCATGGTTCTTCATTGACAAAAGCTCCTGACGGCTGTATCCCGTCGATGCGCAGGCACTGTCGTTGACATACACGATCCTGCCTTCAGCATCGATCCAGTATATGTTGTCAACGGCACTGTCAACGGAGAACTGGGTGAATTTGATGGAATTCTCCGCCCTCTTCAGACGAGTCATGTCCGTGATTGTACAGATATAGGCGCCGTTGTCAGCCTCTGATGCCTGGAGAAATACGTCGATAACACGGCCGTCTTTTACTGTCCATTTCGTTTCAGCCTGTCCTTCGCGGTAGAGCTGGCGCCCCACTTCTTCGAATTCCTCGAGACCTGGGTAGAGATAGCTTGTATCGCGCCCGGTCATTTCTTCACGAGAGTAACCGGACATTTCACATATTTGTTCGTTGACCCATTCTACGGTCCGGTCACGGATCCTTCCGATGCCGATAGGGGATGCGGAGAGAATTGTGCGAAGCTCCTGTTCGGATTGCGCTATCTTGCGCTCTGCTTTCTTACGGGCTGTTATGTCCTGTATAACGCACAGGAGATAATCGGGGTCGCCGTCCTCCTTTCTGACGCAATGCGTCGCGATGATCACGTCAATGTTCGCCCCATCCTTTGTGCAGTATTGTTTTTCACGGGTCGAGATCGATGCGGACCCGCTTTCGAGAAAAAGCTGGTATTTTTCCTGTTCCGAGGGGACATGCTCAAACGGCGTGATATCCTGCCATTTCATGGTGAGAAGCTCATCGCGCGAATAGCCGACTATCTCGCAAAACTTGTCGTTGACCTCAAGCCATCGCCCCGAGGGCTCCAGTATTGTTACGCCGATAAGCGGCACCTCGAAGTATTTCCTGAATTTTTCCTCGCTTCTTCCGAGCGCCTCGAGCGCCGCCTTCCGTTCCGTTATGTCGACGGACACCCCGAGCAGGGACGGGGTTTGCGTACCGGAAAACGTGAACGGGATCTTGATCGTCTGAAGGTAACGGACATTTCCCTTCGCATCGGTGATAGCTTCTTCAGGTATATATTTTCGCGTTCCCTTGTGTATTACCTCCAGGTCGTCATGCAATGCACTTTTCCGATGGTCGGACGAGAAAGAGCGGGGGTCGATCTGGCCTATAAGGTCGTCTACTTCAACCCCGTACGCATCGGCCACGGCTTTATTGGCAAGCACAAACTTTCCATCACTGTCTTTTGCAAATATAAAATGGGGAACCAGGTCTATGATCTGCCGGAGCCGTTGTTCGCCTTCCCTTAATGCCTCTTCGGCCTTCTTTCTCTGTGTTATATCGATGACAATTCCGCGGTATCCTGTCAGCCGGCCATTCTGCTTGATCCTGCTGACATATATAATTACCGGGAACCGGGTGCCGTCCTTCTTTATCGCGGTATATTCATTGCCCGGTGAGGCGGCGCCACGCGCGACATCCTCGAGGTTCTTCATCATCCGCGGGTAGTCTTCCGGTGCCATATGATCGAAGCAATTGAGACTGCCCTCTATATCGTTCTCCTCATAGCCAAAGAACTCAAAAGCCTGCTTATTGACAAAAACGACATTTCCCTTTTCGTCGATCTCAAAAATAACCTGGGGCATGAGGTCGGCAATGACACTGAATTTTCGTTCACTCTCCGTGAGCCTCTGTTCCGCCAGTTTCCGTTCCGTTATATCCAGGAGAACACCGTTGAATTGAAGGATATCGCCGGCTTTTGTGGGAGTCGATCGTGCGGAAAAGAACATAGATTCACCGGAATCCTTGATATATTCGCCTTCGAACTCCCAGTCGGACCCGTTGGCCACCGCGTTATGGATTGATTCGAAAAAACTGTCCTTGCATCCCGGCGCCAGGTGTGACAGGAACAGCGGGAACCTGTCGGTGTCATCGGGGTCAATTCCGAAGATCTCGGGCGACCGGCTGCTTACGTATGACAAACCCATTGAGTCGTCAGGTTTTACGTAAAATTGATAGACCACGCCAGGGATGCGGTCGGCTATATCGGCCAGAAGCTTTTCGGATCCGGAAATTTGTGACCTGTTGTCCTCTTTTTCGTTTGCTGTAGTGAATTGCTTCCGGGCGGTATGAAAAAGATTCCAAAGGAACCTTGTTTGACGGGATATAAGGTCCCATTCCATGACCGTCTCTTCGAGTATCGAGACAACGCCGTTAACAATTGACGGTCCGCCGGCGGCCGGGTCCTTTTCCAGCCATAGGCCGATAGAGTTCAAAAATGTGGCAGGTTCCATCATTTTTATGCTCTCGGCAAGTGCGCGTATGAGATCGGCTGCCATGGGATGCGTGTCGTCCATCCGGGACGGGTCGATCGCAAGGCGTTCAAGAATGTGTCTGGCAAGGCCTTCAGGATCTTTACGCAGAGTAGTTATCGGATCTTTCATGGGGGCCTATACTGTCATGATCATGTAATGTCTGACACAGACAAAGCCATGTCATTATATACATCGAATCGGCAAAATTATCTAAGATTTTGTCGAACTGTCAGCCAATTTTTTCAGGATCGGCAATCTCTGCCCATATTCGCATAAAAAGGCCCCGTTAAATGTTCACGGGGCCTTTTTATATCGGAACGTGAGGCTTTCTATTTCTTCTTCACCGTCTTCTTCACCGGTTTTGCCTGATTTTCTTTTATTGCGGCCCGTGCCGCTGCGAGTTTCGCTATGGTAACGCGGAACGGGGAACAACTGACGTAGTCAAGCCCGGTCCGGTGGCAGAATTCCACGGAATTCGGCTCGCCGCCATGCTCGCCGCAAATGCCGATCTTGAGGTCCTTCCGTACGCCGCGGCCGAGTGCGACACCGATCTCCATCAGTCTTCCTACACCGTCTTCGTCGATCCTCTGGAACGGATCGAATGTGTATATTTCTTTTTTCACGTAATCCCCGAGGAATTTCCCCGCATCGTCACGGCTCATGCCGAGTGTCATCTGGGTCAGGTCGTTCGTACCGAAGGAGAAGAACTCTGCCTCGCTCGCGACCTCGTCTGCGGTTATTACCGCGCGCGGGATCTCGACCATCGTCCCTATCTTGTAGTCGATCTTTACTTTGTTTTTCTTCAATACTTCGTCGGCGACCTGCGCGACTATGTCCTTCTGCGTCTTTAATTCATTGACATTGCCGACAAGAGGTATCATGATCTCCGGCCGCACGTTTGTACCTTTCTTTTTTACTTCCACGGCGGCCTCGAATATGGCCCTGGCCTGCATTTCGGTTATCTCCGGGAAGGTGATGCCGAGGCGGCACCCGCGATGCCCGAGCATCGGGTTTGCCTCGTGGAGGCTCTCTACCTTGGAGAGGACCTTTTCATACGGGATGTCCATCTGCTTAGCAAGCTCGTGCATGTCTTTTTCGGTATGCGGGAGGAACTCGTGCAGCGGCGGATCAAGGGTCCTGATCGTGACGGGAAGGCCTTTCATGACCTGGAACAGGCCTACGAAGTCTTTTCTCTGAATGGGTAAAAGTTTGGCCAGTGCCCGTCTTCTGCCGGCTTCGTCGTCGGAAATGATCATTTCACGGACGGCTTCTATGCGGTTACCCTCGAAGAACATGTGCTCCGTCCTGCAAAGGCCGATGCCTTCGGCTCCGAATGACACCGCGACCGCAGCCTGGTCAGGCTGGTCGGCATTGGTCCTGATGCCGAGCTTGCGAACCTCGTCGGCCCAGCTCATGAGAAGAGCAAAATCACGATAGATCTGGGATTTTGCCGGTTTCAACGTTTTGTCGATCATGACCTGGAGGACTTCCGAAGGGATCGTTTTTATTTTGCCGTCAAAAACCTCTCCTGTTGTCCCGTCGATGGATATCCAATCGCCCTCCTCGATGGTCTTGCCGTTTACACGGATGACCTTTTTCGCGTAATCGATATCGAGATCACCGCATCCGGCCACACATACTTTGCCCATCTGGCGTGCTACCAGCGCCGCATGGCTTGTCATACCGCCGCGGGAGGTCAGGATGCCCTGGGCCGCGTTCATTCCGCGGATATCCTCGGGTGACGTGTCGATGCGGACGAGAATGACGTCCTCTTTGCGTCCCGCCCAGCTTTCCGCGTCGACCGCATTGAAGACAACCTTACCGGCTGCGGCGCCGGGGCCGGCGTTAAGGCCCCTCGACAGGAGACTGCCGGATTTAAGCGCCCTCTCTTTTTCTTTCGGGTCGAATATTGGGCGAAGGAGCTGATTGAGCTGGTCGGGCTCGATCCTCATCAGGGCCTCTTCCTTCGTAATGAGATTTTCTTTGACCATATCGACAGCAATCTTGAATGCTGCAAAGGCCGTCCTCTTTCCGGTCCTTGTCTGGAGCATCCAGAGTTTTTTGTTCTGGATCGTGAATTCGACGTCCTGCATGTCGCGGTAGTTCTTCTCGAGCGTGTTCCTGATCTGGATGACCTGTTTGTAAATGTCGGGCCATACCTCTTCGAGGGATTTAACTGATTTATCGGTTTTCTGTTTCTTGTTTATCGGCAGGGGCGTCCTGATGCCCGCGACAACGTCCTCGCCCTGTGCGTTGATCAGGTATTCCCCGTAGAATTCATCATCACCCGTCGAGGGGTTTCGGGTGAACGCGACGCCGGTGCCGCAGTCCTCTCCCATGTTCCCGAAGACCATGCACTGCACGTTGACCGCCGTCCCCCAGTCGCCGGGGATGTCGTTGAGCTGGCGATATGCTACGGCCCTGTCGGTGTTCCAGGATTTGAAGACCGCCCCGATGGCTCCCCATAACTGGTCCATGGGATCCTCGGGGAACGTGACGCCGAGGCGCTGTTTGATCATTTTCTTGAACTCGCTGACGAGACCTTTGAGGTCATCGACCGTGAGGTCGGTATCCGAGGTAACGCCGCGCTGTTTTTTCTTCTTGTCGATAATAACTTCGAACGGGTCATGCTCGCCTGCTTCTTCCGGTTTGAGACCGAGGACCACGTCGCCGTACATCTGCACGAAGCGCCGGTAGCAGTCGTATGCAAAGCGGGGGTTGTTCGTAAGCTTCGCAAGTCCATCCACTGTTTTTTCATTGAGGCCCAGGTTAAGAACGGTGTCCATCATGCCGGGCATGCTCACGCGTGCTCCGGAACGGACGGAAAAGAGAAGGGGGTTTTTGGGGTCGCCGAAAGTTGCTCCCATGATCTTCTCGACCTTCTTGATATTCTCTGCGATCTCTTTATTGAGCCCTGCCGGGAGCTTCATGTGGTTCTTGTAGAATAGCGTACAGACCTCGGTCGTGATGGTAAAACCCGGAGGAACAGGTATGCCGAGGTTGGACATATCGGCAAGACCGGCACCTTTTCCGCCCAGGAGGTTCTTGAGCTTCAGGCCGCCTTCGGATTTTTTTCCGCCAAAAAAATATACCATCTTATTTTTTGCCATCGATGTTCCTCCTGTTATTCGAAGTGTATCTTTGAAAAATCTGCAAAAGTCAAGAACATATCCTTTATATGGGTCAACAATGCAAGCCTGTTCGCTTTGATTGCCTCGTCCTTGTCCATGACGAAGACCTTATCGAAAAAATTGTCGATGGTCTCCTTGAAACCGACGAGAACGGCGAGCGCATTATCGTAATCTCGTTTTTTCATATGGCCGAGGAAAATGTCCTTTTTGTTCGAGTACAGGCTGAAAAGTTGTTTTTCCTCGTCAAGGACGAGGGCGGCAGGATCGACGGGCACCATCTCGGTTATCTGTTTCGTGATATTGTACACCCGGCGGAAGCCGACCATGAGCCGTTGAAAATCTTCCATCGATCTCTGCGTCTCGAGAGAGACGAGCCGCATATATCCATCGTATATATCGGCTGCCACACAGGGCAGGACGCTTTCGACGAATTCCTGATTATGGCCTTCTTCCAGCATCGAAAATTTGAAGCGGGTAGCTATGAATTCCGTGATCGAATTTCGCGCCTCTTCAAAGGCCAGTCTTTTCTGTATGCCCGCCCCCGAATCATAGGCCTTTTCGAGAAGGGTCCGAAGAGGCAGGTGCAGTGCCCGTTCTATTGCTATTTTTATAATGCCGAGCGATTGACGCCGCAGAGCGTACGGGTCCAGGTTGCCTGTCGGGTTTATGCCTACCGAGAAGAACGATACGATGGAGTCCAGTTTATCTGCTATTGCAGCTATCGCCCCTATAGAACTGACCGGCAGGTTGCCCATGCCGCCTGTCGGCAGGTAGTGCTCCTCGATAGCCCGGGCGACATCGGTATCCTCGCCTTCGAACTCTGCGTAGATCCGGCCCATTGTTCCCTGCAATTCGGGGAACTCACCGACCATATGCGTGACGAGGTCTGTCTTCATCAGGGAAATAAGCCTCTCAAGCTTGTCGGCGGCGGAAGGGTCGAGGATGGAGGCAAGATAGAGCGTGATGCCCCTTACCCTCTCCATCTTGTCCTTGAGAGTTCCCAATTTTACGTGGAAGACAATAGAGGCGAGACGTTCATAGCGGTCAGCCAGCCTTACCTTCCGGTCTTCGTCAAAGAAGAACCGGGCATCCGCGAGCCTTGCCCGAAGGACCTTCTCGTTGCCCCGGACCACATTCGAATCATCCTTGGGGACCGTGTTGGCAAAGAATATAAAACAGGGCAAAAGCCTGCCGGCGCTATCTTCGACAGGGATGTACCGCTGATGGGCTTTCATGACATTTACGAGAACTTCCTTGGGTATGCCGAGGTATACCTCCTCGAAAGTCCCTTTCAGGGGATAAGGGTACTCCGTTATATAAAGGATCTCCCTGACCAGTTCCTCGTCCCGTATGGCCTGGCCTCCCGTTTCTTTTTCGATCCGGGATATGCCTTCCCGTATGATCTCCATGCGTTCATCTTCGTTGATTATTATAAAGTTCTTTCTGAGTCCATCGACATATTCGAGAGGATGGCCGATATTGATGGGTCCTTTTGAAAGGAAACGGTGGCCGAAGGTGACCGGCGCGCTTACGACATCCGCAACAGGGAAGCTGATCGCTTCACTGCCGAATATGCACATGACCCATTGGATCGGACGTGCATATTCGAATGTTCCCGATCCCCAGCGCATCTTTTTCTGAAAGGGGATCTTCGCAATGATATCCGGAAGCAGTTGAGGGAGCATATCCGCCGTAGGATTGCCCTTCTCCATTTTTTCCAGTGTTACAAATTCGACGTTGTCTTTTATACCCTTCGTAAGTGCACTGACCTCAACACCCTGTGATTTTGCAAAGCCGATGGCCGCCCTGGTCGGATTGCCTGATTCATCGAAGGCCCGGTTGTACGGGGGGCCGAACTTGACGGCGACAGTCTCTTCCTGTTTCTCCGCCACGTCCTGGACGAAGAGTGCCATGCGGCGCGGGGTTGCCTGTATATTTATATCGCCGAAACCGATCCGCGACTGGGTGAATGCATCACGGACGAGCTTGAGGAGGCCTTCCTTGGCCGGGTCGAGGAATCGGGCGGGTATTTCTTCCGTCCCGATCTCTAAAAGCAAAAATTCGCTCATAGTCTGTATCCTTCCCACATTGAAACCGCCCCGGAAAAGGGCTTGTCTATTGCTTGAGCAGGGGGAAGCCGAGCTCTTCACGCTTCTGCACGTACAATTCCGCGCACATCTTCGCGAGGTTCCTGACCCGCGCGATGTAGTTGGCACGTTCGGTAACACTGATTGCGCCGCGGGCATCGAGAAGGTTAAAGACATGCGAGCATTTCAGGCAGAAGTCGTAAGCCGGGTAGATGAGCCCCCGCGTTTTGACAAGTTTTTCCCCTTCACCCTCAAACGTGTCGAAAAGGTTCCTGAGCATGATGGGGTCGGATTCTTCAAAATTGTATATGGAGAACTCCCTTTCCGGTTCGAGAAAAACATCACCGTAAAGGATATCTTTATTCCACTGCACGTTATACACATTGTCGACGTCCTGAAGGTACATGGCGATCCGTTCGATGCCGTACGTGATCTCGACGCACACAGGGGAGAGATTTATCCCGCCCGCCTGCTGGAAATACGTGAACTGGGTGATCTCCATACCGTCGAGCCACACTTCCCAACCAAGCCCCCAGGCCCCTAAGGTCGGTGATTCCCAGTCATCCTCGACAAACCGGATATCATGGTACCCGGTATCGATGCCGAAGCTTTTCAAGCTGTCGATATAAATGTTTTGAATGTCCTTCGGGGAGGGCTTCATGATAACCTGGAACTGGTAGTAGTGCTGGAGACGGTTGGGGTTCTCGCCATAGCGCCCGTCAGCGGGCCTGCGGGATGGCTGGACGTATGCCGTGTTCCAGGGCTCTGGGCCCAGGCAGCGGAGCAATGTGGCAGGATGGAACGTACCGGCTCCTACCTCCATATCGTAAGGCTGCTGGACGATACATCCCCGTTCAGCCCAGAATTTTTGCAGTGCAAGTATGAGGTCCTGAAAGTACATGTCTGAAAATCCACGTTTTCTATACCACAAAAAACGGCGATTTATCAATGATTTTAAACAAAAAGTAAACAGTAATGAGTAAACGGCAAGGAGTAAGGAAATCGGCAATTTTCGGGAAGATGTGCTGAATTGCGGCGAAAAGCCGCCAGCCGGGAAAAAGAAACTCCTTGCTCCTCACTATTTACTCCTTGCTTCAAAAAATACTACAATAACCCATGCTGAAAATCGGTCATATCGAGCTTCCCGTTCCTATCATGCTGTCGCCTATGGCCGGAGTGAGCGATCTGCCGTTCCGGCTCATCAGCCGCTCGTTCGGCTCGCCGCTTGCATTTGCTGAAATGATAGACATTAACGCCATCTCGCAGAAGGACAAAAGGACCACGCACATGCTTTTGTCGTCGCCCGAAGACAGGCCGCTCGGCGTGCAATTCCTCGGGAACAGCGAATTACAGATACCGCTTGCCATAGAGAGGCTTGACGGGCATGCAGTCGATCTCATAGATTTCAACGCCGCCTGTCCGTCCCCGAAAGTGACGCGTAAAGGCAAAGGAGCGGCGCTCATGAAGGAACCGAAGAAGCTGGCTGGCATTCTGTCCGCGCTTGTGCGGGAAGGCCGCCTGCCCGTCGCGGTCAAGATACGAGCGGGATGGGACGCCGATTCGGTGAATGCGCGGGATGTCGCCCTGCGCGCACAGGATGCCGGTATAACCTGCCTGTTTATCCATGGCAGGACGAAGACACAAGGGTACAGCGGCGTGGTCGACTATGCAGTGATACGGGATGTGAAAGAGGCCTTGACGATACCGGTCATAGCTTCCGGTGATAACCTCTCGCTCGAAAAGATCCGCAGGATGTTCAACGAGACCGGTTGTGATGGCGTTGCTATTGCCCGGGGGGCTCTCGGGAATCCATGGATATTCAGCGAAACCATGACGTATATGAAAGATGGGACCGTTCTGCCGAAACCGGACGTATCTGCACGCATCGCGGTTATGAAGCGCCACCTGGAGATGTGCGTCACACACTGGGGAGAAAAGCGGGGGGTCGGCATTTTTCACAAATTTTTCATCTGGTACACCCGGGGCCTCAAGGGACTGCGCCCCCTGCGCAACAGGGCGTTCAGGACCGGCACGAAAGACGGGCTCATCGAGGTCATCGATCAGCTGGCCCGGCAGCATCCGCGCTGCAAGGACCGGATGCCTTCTCAAGGGCCGGTAAGGCCGGACATTACGGCCCATTAATTATCTTGACGGACTTCCGGCTGCATTGATAGCATGTGATGATCTCCAAATATTGCAGCATCCAGGAGGACATATGATCGGACGTCTCACGACCGGACTGAAACATTCACAGCGTTTTTGGATGGTGCTGAGACTAAGCGCTGTTTGCGCCGCAATATGTCTTCTCTCAGGATGTATACAGGATAACACGCTGATAAATATCAAGCCCGACGGCAGCGGCACAATTGAAGAAACGGTGCTCATGGAAAATTCTTTCATAGATATGATGCAGGGCCTGACAAAGGGCACGAGCGAGGCGTCAGGGCAGGATGCGGCGGGGCCCGCAGAGCAAAGGCCAAAGAATGATGAGTCCTTTATAGCCGAAATGATGGAAAAAGCACAAATGAATGCAAAAGACTTTGGCGAGGGTGTGAAATTTGTGTCGGCAAAGCCGGCAAAGACCCAAACCGCTTCAGGGTACACGGCGATCTACAGCTTTGATGATATCAGCAAGGTGACCCTCAATCAGAACCCGGGTAAGAAAACGCCCGGTGAATCTAAAAAAGAGGGTGTCGATGCCGGGGCGGCAAAGAATGACATGATAAGGTTTGCATTTAAGGATGGTCCCGTGTCACGGCTTTGTGTCACAATGCCGTCGCCGAAGACTGAAGATAAGAAAGATAAAAAAGAGGAGACTGTCCAGAAAGATCAAGCCGATGACCCCCAGGCGATCGAAATGTTAAAGTCCATGTTCAAGGACATGAAGGTAAACATCGTTCTGAATATGATGGGTGACATTGTCAGTACGAACGCTACATATCGCACCGACAACAAGATAACGCTTATCGACATGGATTTCGGAAAACTCATCAACGATATGGCACTCCTGAAAAAAATAAACCAGGCACAGCCTCAATCGGTCGAAGAGGTCAAGGCGATGGTAAAGGGAATGGAGGGCCTCAAGCTCGAGTGCACAAATCCCGTCACCGTCGATTTCAAATAGATGTCTGCCTTTTAGGGCGATGTACCAAATATTGATTCGGGAGTTACAGATCTCATGAAAAGTATGATTCTGTTGTTTGCGGCGGTTGCCCTCCTGTCGGGGTGCGCGACAGTATATACAAAGCCGGGAAAGACGGGAGAGGATTTCGAGAAAGACAGAAAGGCCTGTGAACTGGCGGTACGGAAAAACCTCGCTGCCAGAGGCGCTCCCGACACTTGAACGGCCGTCAACGAGGGGACAAGGCTTTGTCTCCAAAAGAAGGGCTGGCGGGCCAAGAATTGAATAAAGACCGTTAGTCGTAAGCCGTGAGGAATAGAACATTCAGGAACAACTTTTTACCTCGTCTCACAATGGTTCAGCTTGCGGTAATGAAGGAGTGGTATTTGTTTTTACAACTCACGACTTACGGTTAACGGTTTCTCCGTATTGACTTTATCCGCATAAACCATTAATTTAATGTTGATTTTTTCAATGAGCAAAAGGAGGGCTCGATATGGTGAGGGCAAAATTATGGTTCCGGTGCGCAGCCATGCACGATCCCGTGACCCCCATGGTCGCCCAGCCGGCCCTCGTCGGATGGGAAGCTAAAAGACGCAGGGTAGACCTTACCATCGAAAGGTCTTTTAACGGCGAAGAGTTGGTAAAGCGAATGAAGGGGTGGGTTACGACCGACCCTGGCAAAGTAATAGAGGTTGTCAAGAAGCATGGAAGACTGAAGGTCCTTGATGACCGTGAACTTGTTATAGAAGCGGATACGGAAGACAATATGATCGATCTCAACAGGGAACTCGCCGATGTTTTCGGGGGCGAGGTCGACATCGAGATAGTCAAGAGATAAATAAGGGGCGAGGCGAGCCCCAGAAAAATGAAACATATCAGGAACTTCAGCATTATAGCCCATATAGATCACGGCAAGTCGACGCTCGCCGACCGTCTCATTCAGTATACTCACCTCGTCGAAGACCGGCAGTTCCGCGACCAGATACTCGATAACATGGATATCGAGCGTGAGCGCGGTATCACGATCAAGAGCCAGACGGTCGACCTGCCTTATATCGACGAGAACGGACAGGAGTACCAGCTGAACCTTATCGATACCCCGGGTCATGTCGATTTTTCCTACGAGGTGTCCCGGGCGCTCGCGTCGTGCGAAGGGGTCCTGCTTCTCGTCGACGCGGCGCAGGGGGTCGAAGCACAGACACTCGGGAACCTCTATGCCGCACTCGAGCATAACCTTGTCATCATCCCCGTGATAAACAAGATCGATCTGCCGGTTGCGGATGTCGAGCGGGTGAAGAATGAGATAGACGACGAACTGGGCCTTGACCCCGACAGCGCCATCCTGTGTTCTGCCAAGGAAGGAACCGGGATAGAGGATATCCTAAAGGCGATCGTGGAAAGGGTACGGCCCCCGAAGGGGGACGCCGAGAAACCCCTGACGGCCCTCGTGTTCGACGCCCATTACGATTCCTTCAGGGGCACGATCGTGAGCTGTCGTGTGTTCGATGGAACGGTCAAACAGGGTGACACCATCCGGCTCATGTCCCAGGGCACGACGTACCGCGTGGAGGAGGTGGGGGTATTTCGCCTTAACCGCGAGCCCCAGAAGGAGTTGACCGCGGGCATGGTCGGCTACATTATCGCGGGAATAAAGACGGTGAGCGATACGCGGATAGGTGAAACGATCACGCTCGATACGCGCCCGGCGCCCGAACCCCTGCCCGGCTTCAAGGATGTCAAACCCGTCGTGTTCTCATCCATATACCCCATAGCGTCTGACGATTACCCGTCGCTTCTCGAGGCCCTGGAGAAATACAAGCTCAACGATGCTTCCCTCGTCTACCAGAAAGATTCCTCGGCCGCACTCGGACAGGGATTTCGTTGCGGATACCTCGGGCTTCTCCATCTGGAGATCGTGCAGGAACGCCTCGAGAGGGAATTCGACCAGTCCATCATAATGACTGCGCCGAGCGTGCAGTACCGCTTTTATCTCGACGACGGCACCCGTTTGGACGTGGATAACCCGCTCTATTATCCCGACCCGGGGACAATAGAAAGGTCGGAAGAGCCGTACATCAGGGCCAGCATCCTGATACCGGAACGGTACGTCGGGGTGGTGATGAAGCTCTGCATGGAAAGGCGGGGTGTAAATTCGCAAATGAGCTATCCCACGCCCGGCCGTGTGGAGGTCACTTTCGACCTGCCGCTCGCAGAGGTGATCTTCGATTTTTACGACAGGCTGAAGAGCATCACCCAGGGTTATGGCTCGTTCGATTACGAGATGATAGACTACCGCGAGAGTAACCTCGTGAAGCTGGATATTCTCGTAAACGGGGAAAAGGTCGATGCGCTGTCGATCCTCGTTCACAGGGACAACGCCCGTGAGCGTGCCGTGAGGGTGTGCGAAAGGCTTAAAAATGAAATACCGCGGCAGCAGTTCAAGATAGCGATACAGGGGGCCATCGGGGGAAAGATCATATCACGCTCCACTATCTCCGCATATCGCAAAGATGTCACAGCCAAATGCTACGGCGGCGACATAACGCGCAAGAGAAAACTCCTCGAAAAGCAGAAGAAGGGGAAGAAACGCATGCGCATTGTGGGTGATGTGGAGATCCCGCAAAGCGCTTTCCTTGCAGCCCTCAAGACAGACGATGAATAGAACGGACCTTCCCGGTCTCTACGTCCACGTACCCTTCTGCAAAACGAAGTGTCCTTATTGCGATTTCTATTCGGTAACGGATACATCCCTTGTCGACAGGTGGTGCACGGCCCTCCTTCAGGAGGCCCGGATGTATCCCGGATTGGGTGAGTTCGACTCGCTTTACATCGGTGGAGGAACACCATCGCTGCTCGACGACAGGCAGATGACGGAGTTCATCTCGGCCTTGGGCGGGATATTCCGTTTTGCCCCGGAAACAGAGTTGACGGTCGAGATGAACCCGGATGATGTCACCCGGGAAAAACTGGGTCTCTACAGATCGCTCGGTGTGAACAGGATAAGCCTCGGGGTACAGTCGTTTGCGGAAGATGAGGTTCGTTTCCTTTGCAGGCGCCACACGGCACAACAGGCTTTATCCGCTCTCGAGGCGGTCGCTGGTGCCGGCTTTCGCGAATACGGTATAGATCTTATGTACGGGTTGCCCGGCCAATCCCTCGGGGCCTGGCAGGTAACACTGGAAAGGGCGCTTTCTTTTGACCCTGATCATCTTTCATGTTATCAGCTTACCGTTGAGGGAAACACGCCGTTCGCAGGTATGGCAAAAGAAGGGAAACTATCAATGCCCGATGATGCTCTCCAGGCGGGTCTTTTCGTCAAGACATCGGAATGCCTGACCGGCGCAGGTTTTCTCCACTACGAGGTGTCCAATTTTGCGCGGGGAAAGGAAAGACTGGCCCGCCATAACGTAAAATACTGGCAGCATACCCCGTACCTCGGACTCGGGCCATCGGCCCATTCGTTTACCGGCCGGAAACGATGGTGGAATGTGCGGGACGTCACCCTGTACCTTAAGACCATTCACAGCGGTCACATGCCGGTCGAGGGATCGGAGGAACTGTCGTCCAGCCAGATGAACATGGAAAAGATCCTCTGTGGTTCCCGGACCTTGTGGGGGATAAATGTTCGGGATATCACCCCCCCGCTTTCAGAAGAACGCATAACGGGACTTTGTGATTCCGGGTTTATTACGGTCGAAGGTCAGCGTATCGTACCCACCCTGAAGGGGTATCTTTTTGCGGACAAGCTACCCTTGTTAATCTCCTAAGTAGTCTGTTTTATTGATAGAAAAAATTTAGTTGACAAAAATATCCACATGCATTATTATACCATCAAGATATGGGAAATAATTCACATAATGACACAACAAATCTCGAACTTGGAACTATTGTGGGACGATATGTGTTCATTATGACGAACGCACGAAAGTAATTTAAAGATATCGTGCATTATTTCACATAACAAATACGAAATTCACCTCCACAAGCTTCTCATAATAACCCCCCTTCCCCCTGGCACCCAACCAGGGGGTTTTTATTTTCCGGCTATAGATTGGCACGCTCTCTTCGTTGCCTGCGGCACGCAAATCCTCAGCGTATTTGAGGGTACGCGCTTGCGGGTGATCGTGCCAATATGGAGCCCGAAAATACGAAACCTATACGCTGGAGTTTTTCCTGACGACTTACGATCTAAACTGGTCGACACTGTCAAAGGTAGAACTTTCTATGCAATCTTGGTCAAGCGTTTGGAACCTTTTGTAACTGCAGGTGTCTTAGGAAATAATGGTCCCTTTTTCTTTACAAGAGGGTGCGTTTGTTGTAATCTCTAGACCAAAAATGGAAAGTGCAAATATATATTCAAGCGGTCTGATCGGGATGATCCTTGGTGCCGGTCCTATGGCCAAGGTTGTCATGGTGATCCTGTTCTTTTTCTCGGTCGTGTCGTGGACCATCATTTTTATGAAGTTTCGCCAGTACAGCAGGACGGAATCGGAAGGTGACCGGTTCTTCCGTGCAGTAAAAGAGTCTGATTCCTTCAAGAAGCTTATATCGATCTATCGTGACAGTCAGGACAATGCGTTCTACCGGCTCGTGCTTGCCTGTTATAAGGAAGTGACATCACGGCAGAAGGATAATCCCGGCAGGATACACAAAGACGATATATCCGCCGTCGACAATATGATGAAGATAGCGATCGCCGAGGAGTCCGTGAAGCTGGAGAGAAGGCTTTCCTTTCTGGCCACGACCGCCAACACCGCGCCGTTCATAGGCCTTTTTGGTACGGTTTGGGGTATCATGGACTCGTTTCGTGAAATAGGTGTCCGTGGCACGACAAGTCTTGCGGTCGTCGCGCCGGGTATAAGTGAAGCCTTGATCGCAACCGCTCTGGGCCTTGCGACAGCCATTCCGGCAGTTCTCGCCTACAACTACTTTTTGGGAAGGCTCAAAAGGATCCTTTCGCGCATGGAAAATGCGACGATGTACCTCATCAATATTTTAGAAAAATGAAAACACGCGATACAAAGGGACCATTATCGGAGATCAACGTCATCCCTCTTGTCGACGTCATGCTCGTCCTTCTCATTGTTTTTATGATCACTGCCCCCATGATGCAGCATGGGCTCGGGATCGACATCCCGAATGTAACGGCCCGTGCGCTGCCCGCGAAAGATGAGCCCCAGATTCTAAACGTGACAAAGGACCAGCGCCTTATCCTGAACGAGAAGAAAATAGAGTTCAGGGACCTCAAACAGGCCGTTCAATTCCTTTTTGCGAACAGGGAAAAAAAAGAAATATACCTGCGGGCGGATAAGGATGTTCCGTACGGGTTCGTTGTGCGGTGCATGGGAACGATACGTGAAGCCGGCGTTGACAAGGTCAATATAGTAACGAAACCATTGGATAGAAATGAGTGAAGAAGTCTGGTACAAGATGCTCGCGGTATCCGTGGCACTTCATATCGTTGTTATCGGGGCTTTTTCGATCCCTATAAAATTTTCATCGAAAAGAATAGACCTTTCAGGTTCATATTCAGTCAATCTCGTTGGAAGTGCAGGTAATCTCGGCGGGGGAGGCGGCGGTGGGCCGAAGGTCCAGGCCAGGGCAAAACCCGAACCGAAACCTAAACCGGACAAGCCTGCGCCGGCGATCAAAGAAAAGAAAGTTCCCAGGAAGCCGCAGTCGATGCAGAAGGAAGATGACGCGGTATCTCTATCGAAAAAGAAGTCCCCGAAGACGACCCGGGAAGAGGTAGACCGCCTCGAAGAGAGGATACGGAGCATCAGGAAGAAAACGGATTACATAGACATCGCAAAGGCGGGTTCCGGCGGGCCGGGCAGGGGAAGCGGCGGCGGCGGGTTGCCGGGAAGCGGCGGCGGCGGGGGAGCCCCTCTCGATCCTGCAATGCAAAAATACCTTCTCGATATCTGGGAAAAAATAAAGAACGCCTGGAACGTTCCAGGTATGGTCCAGAAGAAGGATCTGGAGACTGTCGTTATGGTGAAGATCAGAAAAGATGGCCGGATCGTCGATATTAACGTTGAAAAGCGTTCCGGCAACAGGGTCTATGACGAATCTGTCCTCCGCGTTCTGCGTGCCGTGGAACCGTTGCCCCCGATACCTTCATCGCTGAATACCGATGCGCTCGAAATAGGTTTCCGGTTCCTTCCCGGAGGGGTCTCTTGACGGCGCTGCAAAGCATCATCATGGGTGCCGTGCAGGGTATAACCGAATTTCTTCCCATAAGCAGTTCGGCGCATCTTGTCGTAATCCCATGGTTTTTCAATATCTCCCAGGCGAACGTTAATCCCCTTACCTATGATGTTATGTTGCATTTCGGGACCCTCCTCGCGGTTCTTCTCCTGTATGGGAAGAAGTTTGTCTGCACTGTCATCGAAGGACTTGTGGACTTTCGCGACGGCAGGGGTACCCGGTCCATGCTGTTCAAGCTGATTATCGCGACGATACCGGCCGTTGTTGCAGGTTTTCTTGGCAAGAACATCATAGAACATTACTTGAGGGCTCCCATTATCGCGGCGTTTATGCTTGCCCTGGTAGCAATCATGATGATCCTGTCGGAGCGGATAGTCGTTGACAGGAGTGAGATCACCATGCCCATCGCGATAGCTATCGGCATTGCCCAGGCCATTGCACTCGTCCCCGGCGTTTCACGGAGCGGGATCACGATAACCATGGCGATCATTCTCGGCATCCGAAAAAGTGAGGCGGTCGATTTTTCGTTCATGCTTGCCATTCCCATCATTCTCGGCGTATCCATATATGAGTCGAGACACATACAATTTCATGGCGATGGGACCATGCTGTATCTTTTCGGGATGCTTTCAGCCTTTATATTCGGCGCGGCAAGCCTCAAATTCCTTATTACCTACCTCAAACGCCATACCCTGGACCTCTTTGCATATTACAGGATCGCACTGGCCCTCCTGATACTAATTTTTACTCTCATGCCGCGCCTTTAGGAGATGTTGTATAGTACCTTATGAGGAATGCTGACGATGATAAGGCAAAAGCGGGAGGCATGTTTCAGGTATACGACCCTGATAATCCTCCGTTCGCAAGGCTTTGCATCTGCGACATTATCCGCGAATTACCTGAATTGACCGAAGAGGACATCTCCCATTGCCAGGATGATCGAGAGAAACGTTGACCCCCCGAACTGTACCGCATCACGTAAAAGGCCCTGACCGCCACAAAGGATGGGCTGTAGATGTAATCCAGAACAAAATCATGAAGTTAAATATTGGTTCTTGACAAAATTTTTATTGTGTATATCTTTATGTGACACGGCACCAACTTCGGTGACCGTTTTTAAGTCCCAGGATCAAAAGGAGACCCTATGTTCGAAGTTACAGAAAAGGCCGGGGAAGTTATCAGAAAACTTCTCGAAGGTAAGGATCCGCAGTCGGTCAGGATCATGATGGCCGAGGGCGGCTGATCGGGGCCCTCATTGGGCATGGCCCTGGATGGGCCGTTAGCGAGCGACGAAATATTCACCGAACAGGGAGTGAAATTTGTCATCGACAAGAAACTCTTTGAAGATGCTAAACCGATAAGCATCGATTTTATTGAATCGGCGATGGGCGCCGGGTTTCTGCTGAAGTCAGCACTAAACGCAGGCGCCGGCGGGGATTGCTGCGCCTCGAGTTCCGGCGGCTGCGGCTCCGGATGCAGCTAAAAAGACCATGAAAATAAAAAAAGCCGCATTATGTGCGGCTTTTTTTATTGCATAGACAGTTAACGATACGGCCTATTCTTCGTCAAAGTGCGGACTGTCGCTTTTCCTTCATGCATCACATATTGAACCGTTACGCGGTCGCCCTCCTTTATATCTGAAATTGTCTTGTATCCCTTGAGCCTGGCACCCTTGAGGTCGAATGTCATGTCCGCTTTCATTGATTGTACGACCAGTACAGAATCCTCCATATTAACCGATGTGACCCTTCCTGTGAATCGTTCGATCTTCTGGCTTTTTGGAGGGTGAGGGGTCACGGAAAATACCGGTGCGACTGCAAAAAAGAGAAACCAAACGATGCTTATCGCAACGATATGCTTTTTCATGTACACCCCCTTTCAATGAAGATAAAGGCTATCATAACACACTGAAGGAAAAGTAAACAGAATTTGATCGTAAGTCGTAAGGTGTCCAACATCTCCTCGTCATTCCGGCATTAGGGGAATTGCGACACAGTGTCACCGAGCCGGGGTCCACCACCACCCCGTCATCCCGGCACTTGATGCCTGGATTCAAGTTTTTGTTTTTATTGTTATTTTTCAATTTGTAAAACACTGCGAGGTTTAAAAAACAAAAACTAGATATAATGGCTGACAACTAAACAAAAGTGACCTGCTCCTTGGTTGTCACGGGTTATACCGGGATCCGGGG
>Ga0172382_10004678_pt1 | contig 20852 bp, 21 predicted proteins | sample Leawel138RmetaG_FD_122245 | JGI IMG/M metagenome (GOLD analysis project Ga0172382, IMG submission 122245) | Leachate microbial communities from a municipal landfill in Southern Ontario, Canada - Leachate well 138R metaG | ecosystem: Engineered > Solid waste > Landfill > Unclassified | place... | reverse complement strand
GTCTCCTTGGCCCTAGGGTTATCCGATCATGACCAGTCAATTGGACATGCGCTGGATTTCGTCCTTGATCCGAAGTTTCTGGCGCTTGAGTGCGAGGAGATTGCGCTCGTCAGGAAGCGGTCGACGTGCTTCAAGGTCCACGGCAGCTTCAAGGTCCGCGTGCTTCGAACGAAGAGACTCGATCCGAGCATCATACCCCATGGCAATTTCTCCCTTTATCGCCTGCGTGACACAGTGTAAATGTATGCGCTTTTTTCGAGGTACGCCACATGGATTGGTAACGTGTTGGCGTAGCGCATTTTTCTCAAATCCCTGATAAATGGCGGGAGATTCTCCATGGACGCGGGCCAGACGGGACGGCGGATGATCGTCGGCATAAGCGGCGCGACGGGCGTTATCTATGGCATCCGCCTTTTGGAAGTGCTGCGGCAGCTTGGCGTCGAGTCTCACCTGATAATGACTCGCACGGCGGAGATAACCCTGGCTTACGAATCGGACCGCAAGGTGGCCGACGTCCATGCCCTGGCGGATGTCGTCCACAGGGCTGATGATCTTGCCGCCGCACCGGCCTCGGGGTCGTTCCGCACCATGGGCATGGTGGTGGCGCCATGCTCGGTGCGGTCACTCGCAGAGATTGCCTCGGGAACCGGGTCCACCCTGCTGACACGGGCGGCCGACGTGACGCTGAAAGAGCGCCGCCGGCTGGTCTTGATGCTGCGGGAAACGCCGCTGCACCTCGGCCATATCCGTAGCATGGCGGCAGTGACGGAAATGGGCGGCATCATCGCGCCGCCGGTGCCCGCCTTCTACACCCGACCACAGTCCCTGGACGACATCGTGGATCATGCGGTCGGGCGGGTTCTTGACCTGTTCGACCTCGACAACGATTTGATCGCTCGCTGGGGCGAGGCCGGCGGCAGTGGAAAGCCGCCCAAGCCCAAGACTTGATTATTCTGCGGTGCCCATTAGCGCCCCCCCCTAAGGAACGCGTACCGCGCGCTGGTGGGTGCCTAGCCTGCGTCCAGCTATGGCAACGGGTCTCCGACATAGATGCCCAGGCGCCGAGCCGTGTGGGGCAGCGCGCCCCTTGGGTCCAGAGATCGTGCGCCGATCGTCACCTCGCTCATCGGGACGTCGATGACGCCGCGATCGAGCCAGCCGACCATGTGCCCGAACTTCTTCTGGGCCACCAGTTCCACGGCATGAACTCCGAACGCCGAGGCGATGAGCCGATCGCGCATGCTGGGCGTGCCGCCGCGCTGGACGTGGCCGAGGATGGTAACGCGGGTTTCCGCTCCGGTCATCTGAGCGATTTTGTCAGTCAGATAGTGACCGATGCCGCCATACCGCTGTTCTCCACCGGCGTAGGAAATCATGGCCGCCTCGCCGCCTTCGGTCTTGCAGCCTTCGGCGACCACGACCAGGGCATGAGTCCGACCCTGGGCCAACACGGTGCGAATTTTGCGCGCCACGCCGTCGAGGCTGTAGGGGATTTCCGGCACCAGGATGACGTCGGCGCCACCGGCAATGCCGGCATTCATGGCAATATGTCCGGCGTCGCGGCCCATGACCTCCAGGATCATCACGCGGTGGTGACTGGCGGCGGTCGGCTGGAGGCGGTCCAGCGCCTCCGTAACCACGTTGGTCGCGGTAGAAAAGCCAATGGCATATTCGGTGCCGTGAACGTCGTTATCAATAGTCTTGGGGATGCCGACCATGCCGATGCCGGCGCGCTCGCACAGCTTGGACACGATGCGCATGGACCCGTCGCCACCGATCACGACCAGGGCATCCAGGTTGAGTGCCCTGCACCCTTCGGCGAATTCCTCGGAGCGGTCCTTGAGCGACCCGTCTGGCATTTTGAAATTAAAGGGGTCTCCCTTGTTGGTGGTCCCCAGGAACGTCCCGCCCTCGCGTAATTGCGTACCAGTAAAGGTGGACAGCGTAAGCTCGCGATACTGCACCGGGCGGTTGATCAGGCCCATCGTCCCATCGAGGATGCCATAGACGGTCCACCCATAGGTCTGGATAGCGGCATAAGTAACCGAACGAATGGCGGCATTCAGACCAGCGCAGTCGCCTCCGCTGGTCAGCACGCCGATGGTCCTGATTTCGTTCATGCTTTTATCCCTGAGCGATTTTGCGGGCCAAATTCTGCATCGAGCCATACCGTTTTCAAAGGAGTTCTGCTAGTGTCAAATCGATTAAGACACCCTCGGTGAACAGCCCATGATTGACGAGGACAGCCAGGATCAGCTTCGGACCCGCCTCGCGGAGTTGATGACCGAACACCGCGACCTGGACGATGTGATTGCCCGCCTGATGGAAAACGCTCCATTCGACCAGTTGCAGCTGGTGCGCTTGAAGAAGCGCAAGCTGCTGCTCAAGGACGAGGTTGCCAAGCTCCAAAGCCGCATGTTGCCCGACATCATCGCCTGAGCACCGGGTTTATGCCTGGAACTATTCGCGCTCTCCGTGATCGGCGGCGCGCAGTTCCATGCGCAAGGCCACATCCAGATCATTGAGCCTGTCCTGGGCCGAACCCTCGCCGTCCAAGATCGCCATGACGGATAGAACCCGCAAGGGAAGAACAGTGTTGTCCAGGCGTGCCGGCTGGGCCGCTAGGGCTGCGCGCAAGGCCTCGACCTTGGCACCAGCGGCGTCCTCACCAGTCAACGTCAACAGGAGCGCCACGCCAGAGCCACCGATCACCCCCATGACGTCGCTGGCCCTTACAGCATCGCGGATCGTGCGCGCCATGTGGGCCAAGGCCTCCTCGGCCGCCGCGAGGCCGAACCGGCGGTGAAGCAGCTCGAAATTATGGAGGTAGAACACCGCCAGCGCGCCCTCGCGCACGGTAGAGTCGCCGCCATAACCTATCGTGGCGCTGCCGGCCAAGTAAGCATCCACCGTGCGCAGGAACGCGCGACGGTTCAGAATCGGCAGCACCGCGTCCTGATCGGCCAGTCCCTCCAGCCAAGCCTGACGGCCGGCGGACTGGTCCAAATCCTGCCGCAAATGATCGATCTGCGCCATGAGATCGGCCATCACGGCCTGCACTTCTTCGGGATAAGCACGCGGGTTCAGCCCTTGGATACGGACCGCATCAACAGGATCATGGGGTCCGTTATCGCCAGCCGAGCCACCGTACCCCCTTCCATGGCGCCCGCTGCCGTGGTGGGGATTACCGTAAGCGCGCCATGCCGCCGCCTGTACCCCTGGAGGTGCCTTGATATCGGGCATGATTCTTCTCCTCCACCCCGGTTTCTCCCAGGCCTTGGCCCAACTTTAACACGGCACGATAGGCCGCGCAGCACGGTTGCACGACGGCGGCACACCACTATAATGCACGGCTTCCGCGCGCCGGGCCGAGCTTGGCGCGCCACGACACGTTTTTTACCTCCTGGGGGCGAAATGGCCGCTACCGACAGCAGTGCAAAGCCCTTGGTGGGCGTCATCATGGGCAGCCAGTCCGATTGGGACACCATGCGGGGAGCGGTTGAAACCCTCGACGCGCTGGGTATTCCCAACGAAGCCCGCATCGTGTCCGCCCACCGGACACCCAAGCGGCTGGTCGACTATGCCGAGACGGCGCGCGACCGGGGCCTGCATGTCATCATCGCCGGAGCGGGCGGCGCGGCTCACCTGCCGGGAATGTGCGCATCCATGACGCCGCTGCCGGTATTCGGCGTCCCGGTGCAGTCCAAGGCCCTCAGCGGCCAGGACAGCCTGCTGTCCATCGTCCAGATGCCCGCCGGGGTGCCGGTCGGAACCCTGGCCATCGGCAAGGCCGGGGCGATCAATGCCGCTTTGCTCGCGGCCTCGGTCATTGCGCTGCATGATGCGGACGTTGCGGCGGCCCTGGATGCGTGGCGGGCGCGGCAGACCGCCGCCGTGGCCGACGCCCCCAGCGACGATGCCTGAGCGAGCCATCATGTCCCTCACCGACGTTTCAGCGCCCGTCGCTCCTGGTGGCACCATCGGCATCCTTGGCGGCGGTCAGCTTGGCCGCATGATCGCGTTGGCGGCGGCCCGCCTGGGCTACCGCTGCCACATCTTCACGCCCGAAAAAGATAGTCCTGCCGCCCAGGTCGCCGCCGCCTGCACCGTGGCCGCCTATGACGACCGCACGGCCCTGGCCGCGTTTGCCAAGGCCGTGGACGTCGTGACCCTGGAGTTCGAGAACGTCCCGGTCGTTACCGTGGAGTTCCTGGCCCAGACGGTTGCCGTGCGTCCCGGCGCCCAAGTGCTGGCCGTGGCCCAGGACCGGGTGAGTGAGAAAACGTTCTTCAATACGTTTACCGAAACCGCCCCCTGGCGCGCGGTCAACAACGAGGCCGATCTGGCCGCCGCCGTGGCCGCCCTGGGCACGCCCTCCATCCTAAAGACTACGCGGCTGGGATATGACGGCAAAGGACAGACGCGAATCGAGGCCGATACCAACCTGAGCGAGGCCTGGGCCGCCATCGGCCGGGCGCCCGCCATCCTCGAAGGCTTCGTGACGTTCGAGCGGGAAATCTCGGTCATCGTCGCCCGTGCCCCCGACGGGGCCGAGGAAGCCTATTGCCCGGTGCAGAACGAGCACCGCCACCACATCCTCGACACCACCACCGCTCCTGCCCCAATCCCGGACGCCGTGGCCGAAGCCGCCATGGACATTGCCCGCCGTGCCGCCACCGACCTCGATTTGATCGGGCTGCTGGCGGTCGAGATGTTCGTCACCGCGGACGGTCGGGTGTTGGTCAACGAAATGGCTCCGCGCCCGCACAATTCCGGGCACTGGACCATGGACGCCTGCTACACTGACCAGTTCGAGCAATTGGTCCGTGCCGTGTGCGGATTGCCGCTGGGGTCGCCGCAGCATCGCTGCGGCGCGGTGATGAAGAACCTTTTGGGCGATGATGCGCACGACTGGCACGCCATCCTGTCCGATCCCAAGGCCCGCCTCCACCTCTACGGTAAAGCCGAAGCCCGCGCGGGACGCAAGATGGGGCATGTGAATTACTTGAAGGATTAAACGACCTCCGCCACCCCTCCGCGCCGAGGGTCTCCGAACCCTTCGAGGCCGCCGTTATGGGTGCGCCGGGCGACATGGACGCCACCGAAGAACAGGTTGATATCCGGCCAGACATCAATCTCCGGCCATTCGGGGCGCAGAACGTCCGGCAGATCCACTTCCGCTGACAGACGCCCCGCTTCGGCGTGAATGCGTGGGCGGGCCACCGCCTTTTCCAGCGGCAGACCAAAGTCCGTCAGATTGGACAGAACCTGCACCAGAGCGGTGCGGATGCGGTTGGACCCGCCCGACCCCAACGCCGTCTCCGTTCCATCGTCGTGCAGCAGAAGGCTCGGCGCCATCATCGACGACAACCGCGTGCTGCCAGGCCACGCGTGCCAGCCCTGGGGGTTGAGGTCTTCCTCGCCGAGCATGTTATTGAGCACGATTCCAGTTCCAGGAATGACGCAGCCGTTACCCTCGCCGTTGGACACCGATAAGGCGCAAGCGTTCCCGGTGGCGTCGATCACACTGATATGGGTCGTACCCCGGAAGGCCTTGGGCTGGCCAGTGATACGCGCGCGGTAGGCTTCCACCAGCTCCGGCGCGAGCAGCGTCTCGGCGTCAAGGGTTTCAGCCTCCAGGCGCGCGGCGTTTGTGGCCTCCATGACGGTGGCGAGCAAACGCCGGTGCTCCGCCCCGCCCCACGCCATGCGGTCCAGTCCCTGCTCTTTCAAAAGTTCGAGGGCGAACGCGATGAGAATGCCGCCGGTCGAAGGCGGCGGATTGGTGTGCAACACGGCATTGCCCATCCGCACTTCCAACGGCGGACGCATATGAATGGCATAAGCAGCAAAATCGTCCATGCCAAGGTGCCCGCCATGCTCGGCACAAGCGTCGGCCACCGCGCGGGCAATTTCCCCGCGATAAAACAAGTCCGGTCCTTCGTGGACCAGGGCATCGAGCATATCGGCGAAGTCTGGGAAGGCGAATGAATCGCCTTCACGCAACAGGCTCCCGTCCTGGCCGGTGAACAGGACGGCGCAGGCCGGAGTGTGCCGCAGTATCGGCTCCACCACGGTCAACGCGTAGGCCTGAAAGGCATTCACCGCCGTTCCCCGTCGTGCCATCTCAAGGGCCGGAGCAGCCACTTCCGCCAAGGGAATATGCCCAAGGTCGGAGTGGACGGCAAACACTCCGCGCACCGCCCCTGGGACCGCCGCCGAGGCCCAGCCGCAGTGAAACTGTTGCGTGGCGCTCCCGAAATCAGCAGTCACGGCGGCAAAGTCGCAGTCCTCCGCCGCCCGGAACCGGCGCGGGGTTTGGACGAAGAAATCATAGACTGCAGCCCGTTCCCGCGCAGGCCGCGCAAGCATGAACCCGCCTCCACCGAGGGAGGCCAACACCGGCTCCGCGACGCAGGCAGCCAGAAATCCTGCCAAGGCGGCATCGAAAGCGTTGCCGCCCTCCTCCAGCATGATCCGCGCCGCGCGCGCCGTTTCAGGATGGCCACAGGCGACGACCCCGCGTGCTCCGCCTTTTCTCATTGCACACCTGACCAAGACACGCCCATGACACCCCTGCCATTCGTCCTATTGCGCGCTCCGGAGTAATCCCTAAGATACGCGGCACCACAACGTCGACGGTTAATCGTATGACCGCCAAGCGATGCGTGGCAAGAAACACGTGCGCCGCATGCCCGTCTTCAATCAGCCCAGACGGGACACGTGAAAAAAGGGAAACGGGGTGGCAGACAGCAACGGTATGACGGGAACCGGAAGCGGTTCCTTGGGCATCGTCACGGTGGCCCTCAACGGTGCCGCCGGGCTTGTCATATGGCTGGCTGCCTACGCGTCCCAAGGCCTGTTCCAGGGGCCTCAGGCCATGATCTCCATCGTGAGCATGGTCATCGGAATTTCGGTTTCGCTGGGCATCACTTTCGGCCCACGCGCATTTGGGGGCGTCGCTGTCGGCCTCGTTCTGGCCCTTTTGACGCCGGCGTCCCTGCCGCTGAGTGCAGCCGCCATCCTGACCGGTGCGGGAGCATTGGCTACATTCACCGCCGGCCTTCTCATCCGCGCCCGCCATGACATCACCTTCCCCGACCGCCCGGAAGAAGCCATCCGGCAGGCGCTTGTCGGCATTATCCTGCCGGCAGCCATCGCCGCGTCAGCCGCACTGGCCTTGGGCGAAAGCCTCCATCTGTCGCCTGTCGTGCTGGTTAAGAGTCTTCTGGTCAAAACCATCGCCGTAATCCTGATGACGCTGCCAGTGTTGCTGGCCTTCCTGCGGCCTCTGCCGCCGCGCCAGCACACCCATGACGGCGAGGGTCTGGTCATAGGGCTGTTGCTGCTGTTCCTGCTGACCATCGGCTTTGGCATTGCCGTCAAGCAAACGACCAACATGCGCTACCTTCCCGTCGGGCTCATCATGCCGACATTGGTGTGGGTGGGCATCCGCCTGCCGTCGGGCGCCGCCGCCATGGCTGTAGCCTTGGTCGGCATTACCGCGACAATTGGAACGGCCATGGGGGGTGGTCCCTTCGCGCTGGGTGCCGGCGACGACGCGTTCAAGGCAGCGCTCTTCGTCTGCACGGCCGCTGTTGTCGCGCTGGGCACAGCCAGCCTGAGCGCCGAAACCGAAGCCCTGCGCCGTGCCCTGCGCCCGGTCGAGGCAGCAGCCGGGGAGCAGATGCGCAAGGCACGCGAGTTCCTCGATGCCGCCCCCATGGCAGCGGTGCTGGCCAGCCTTGACGGCGCGGTGCGCTACGCCAACCAGCGGCAGGCCGAATTGATGCAAAGCGCAGCGACTGACCTGACCGGGGCCGATACGTGGCGCTTCTTCGCCGACCCCAAGGACCGCCACGCCATGCTGGCCACCCTCGACAAAAACGGGCGGGTCGATGCTTTCGAATACCGGCTGAAGCGATCGGATGGCTCTGTCGTGTGGGTCGAGGAAAGCTGGGTTCCGGTGCAGATCGACGGGCAATCCTGCATTTTGTCGTGGAGCACCGACATTTCCGGCCGTAAGCAGGCCGAGGAAGCCTTGCGGTCCAGCGAGCGCCGTCTGCGCGCCATCCTGGACGACAGCCCGGTCGCCGTGTCCATTTCACGGCCCGGCGGACGCATCATCTATGCCAATCCCAAAGCCGCTGCCATGATGTCGCTGCCGCGCGCCCTGCTGATCGGCTGCGATGGCCGGGACTTCTATGCTGACGCGGCTCAGCGGGAGCATATTCACGACGTCATGCGCTCGGGCGGCGCCGTCATCAACGAGGAAGTTGAACTCAAGTCAGCAGACGGGCGGCACCGCAGCGTGGTCTTCACGCTGTTGCCGATGGAGTACGACGGCGCCCCGGCCAACCTGGCCTGGAGCTTCGACATCACGGCGCGCAAACACGCAGAGCAACAACTACGCACCAGCGAAGGCCGCCTGCGCGCCATCCTGGAAGCCACACCGCTGGCCATGGGCGTGCTGTACCTCGGGGGCCGCCTGGGCTACGCCAACGCAGCACTGCTCAAACAATTCGGGTTGAAGCAGGAGGATACGCACAGCCTCCGCCCAGGAACACTGTTCGAGGACCGCGAACTGGTCGCCCAACTGGCGGCTGAGGTCGCCACCGGCGCCGCACCGCGCAACGTTGAAGCCCGTATGCGGCGGACCGACGGGACTACGTTCTGGGCCTTGCTGTCGTTTGCTCAGGGCGAGTTCGAGGGCCGCCCCGCTGTGTTCGCCTGGGCCGCCGACATCACCGACCGCATGGAGGCCGCCGCGGCGCTGGCCCGCCACCGCGACGACCTGGAACAGGCCGTCGAGGAAAGCACCCGCGAACTTGCCGTGCTCAACAAGCACCTGGAGCGCGAGCTTGAGGACCGCAACAAGGCCGAAGCCGACGTGCGGCGCGGACAGACCTACCTTCGCGCCGTGCTCGACACCGTGGCCGACGGCATCATCACGGTGAACAGCCGGGGCCTGATGGAAGAATTCAACCCGGCGGCGGAGCGCATCTTTGGCTACAGCCGCCAGGAAGCCATCGGCCAGAACATCGCCATGCTGATGCCCCAGCCCGAGGCAGAGCGCCACGACGAGCATCTGGAGCGTTATCTGATCGAGGGCAACCCACGCGTCATCGGGCGCCGCCGCGAGTTCTTCGGCCGCCGGAAGAACGGCGACCTGTTCCCGCTCTATCTGGTGGTGACGGAGACCGCGGTCGAGGGCCGCCCGCTCTATACCGGCCTGCTGCGCGACATCACCGAACAGCGCGAGGCCGAGGAGGCCCTGCTGGCCGCCAAGGAAGAAGCCGAGTTCGCCAACCGCACCAAGTCCGAATTCCTGGCCAACATGAGCCATGAACTACGCACCCCGCTCAACGCCATCATCGGGTTCTCCGAGATGATGCAGAGCGGCATCCTGGGCCGCGTGGAGCCGGCGGCCTATCGGGGGTACGTGGACAATATCCATGACTCCGGGCGACATCTGCTCGATGTCATCAACGACATTCTCGATATATCGCGCATCGAAGCCGGCCGTCTGAACCTCTACGAAGAAGACTTCAACCTCGCCGAGGTCATTGACGATTGCCTGAAGCTGATCCAGCCGCGCACCGACGTAGCAGAACTGAAGCTGCGGCGGGCCGTCCCGCCGACCCTGCCCGCCCTGCACGGAGACGAACGGCGGATCAAGCAGATCGCGCTGAACCTGTTGGCCAACGCGGTCAAGTTCACGCCGGTTGGCGGAACTGTCACCATCGGCGCGGCGCTGGTGGACGATCCCGCCTCGGACTGGGGCCTGGAACTGAGTGTGAGCGATACCGGAATCGGTATGAGCAAGGAGGACTGCGCCAAGGTCCTCGCGCCGTTCGTGCAGGTTGATACCGGACTATCCCGCCGCTATGAAGGCACCGGCCTCGGCCTGCCGCTGGTCGTGGCGCTGGCCGAGTTGCATGGCGCCAAGCTGGGCCTGGACTCTGAACCGGGCATGGGCACCACGGCGACGGTCCGCTTTCCGCGCAAACGCCTTGTGCCAACCGCTCCCGAACCCGCCGTGGCGGAGGCGCCATAGCGTTTCGGCGGGCGCTTTTACGGCCAGCGGGATGATGTCATGATTACGTACATCGAGTCCTGAAAAGTGATGATCGTATGAGTTGGGATCCCGCGCTTTATCTAAAGTACGGAGGCGAGCGCACCCGCCCTGCCGCCGACCTTTTGGCCCGCGTCCCGGTGATTGACCCCTTGCAGGTGGTCGACCTGGGCTGCGGCCCCGGCAACTCCACTGCTCTCCTTGCAGCGCGCTGGCCCTCGGCACATGTCACCGCCATAGACTCGGACCACGCGATGCTCGACCGCGCGTGGCGTAGCGGCCCTCGCTGCCGGTATCTTCAAGCCGACATCACCACTTGGCAGCCCGACCAGCCGCCGGACGTCATTTTCTCCAACGCCGTCCTGCACTGGCTGGACGACCACGCCACGCTGTTCCCCCGCCTGATGCGGTTGCTGCCGCCCGGCGGAGTGCTGGCCGTGCAGATGCCCTGCAATTTCGAAGCGCCGAGCCACGCCCTACTGCGTCAGGTCGCCCGCAGCGGCCCATGGGCCAAGACCCTGGAGCCGCTGTTGCGCGACAAGCCGGTGGCCGAACCGGAAATCTATCACCGCTGGGTCGCCCCCCTCAGCAGCGCGTTGGAAATTTGGGAAACCACCTATCTGGTCCGCTTGTCGGGAGCGGACCCCGTGCTGTCGTGGGTGCGCGGCACCGCTCTGCGGCCCCTGCTGGATGCCCTCGACGACAAAGCCGCCGGAATGTACGAAGCCACCTACGCCGAACGCCTGCGCGAAGCCTACCCGCGCGAGGCCGACGGCGTGACCCTGTTCCCGTTCCGCCGCCTGTTCATCGTGGCGACACGGGCCGAGGAGTAGGGTTTAACCCTCCAACTCCTCCCGCAGCATTTCAATTTCCAGCCACTCTTCCTCGGCCGCGGCGAGTTCCGCCTGCCGTGCCGTCAGGGTGTCGGTGGCCTTTTGAAAAGCCGCCGGGTCGCGGGAGTAGAGCGTGGCGTCGGCCAAGGTTTTTTCCAGGTCGGCAATTTCGACGTGGATGGCGTCCATGCGCAGCGGGAGTTGTTCCAGGGCACGCTGCTGCTTGAACGACAGCTTGCGCGACTGCCCCTTGCCCTTGGGACTGGCAGCATCTTTGCGGCCACCGGCGGGAGCGTCGGCGGCCTTGGCCTCGACGGCGCGCTGACGTTCGTAGTCGGCATAGCCGCCGGGATATTCGCGGACCACGCCGTCACCTTCAAAGGCAATGGTCGAGGTTACGACGCGGTCGAGGAAATCGCGGTCGTGGCTGACCAGGATGAGCGTCCCGTCGTACTCGGCCAGGGTTTCCTGCAACAGGTCCAGGGTGTCCATGTCCAGGTCGTTGGTCGGTTCGTCCAGGATGAGGAAGTTGGACGGCCGGGCCAGCACCTTGGCCAGCAGCAGGCGGTTGCGCTCGCCGCCCGACAGGCTGCCGACCGGGCTGCGGGCCTGGCGGTCATCGAACAGGAAGTCGCGCATGTAGCTGACCACATGGCGCACCCGACCGCGCACGTTGATGGAATCCCCGCCCGAATCGGCCAGGGTGTCCCACACGGTCTTGGTCAGGTCCAGGCGTGAGCGCAACTGGTCCAGGAACTCCATGCTGAGGTTGGTGCCCAGCTTCACGGTCCCGGAATCCGGCGGCATCTGGCCGGTCAGGATGCGGAGCAGCGTGGACTTGCCCGCGCCGTTGGGGCCGATCACGCCGACCCGGTCGCCGCGCAGAATGCGGGTCGAGAACGGGCGCAGCACGACGTTGTCGCCATAGGCCTTGGTGATGTCCTCGGCCTCGACCACCAGCTTGCCCGACAGCGGGCCGGACTCGGTTTCCAGTTTGACGGAGCCGGTGCGGGCGATCTGCTGGGCGCGTTCCTGACGCATGTCGCGCAAGCGGCGCAGGCGGCCCTGGTTGCGGGTGCGGCGGGCGGAAATACCCTTGTGCGACCATTCGACTTCCTGGGCGATCAGCTTGTCGAACTTGGCGCGTTCGACCGCCTCGCGTTCCATAACTTCCTCGGACCATGGCTCGAACTGCTCGAACCCTTGATCGAGGCGGCGCACCACGCCACGATCGAGCCAGAACGTCACTTTAGTCAGACGGTTCAGGAAGGCGCGGTCGTGGCTGATGACGACAAAGCCACCCCGGAACGACGCCAGACGGTCTTCCAGCCACTTGATGGTGGGCATGTCGAGGTGGTTGGTCGGCTCGTCCAGCAGCAGGATATCGGGCTCGGCCACCAGGATGCGGGCCAGCGCGGCGCGGCGGGCCTCGCCGCCCGACAGGCTCGACGGCGCGGCCTTGGGATCGATGGCGACCTCGTCGAGGACGATATCGACGCGGTGCTCCTCGTGCATCTGCTCGGGGCCGAGGCCGGCGACCACATAGTCATGAACGGTGTCGAAACCCGCCAGACTGGGTTCCTGCGACAGATAGGCAACGCGGGTGCCGGGCTGCACGAACACCTCGCCCGATTCCGCGTCCATCAGACCGCCGGCGATCTTGAGCAAGGTCGACTTGCCAGACCCGTTCCGCCCCACCAGCGCGACGCGGTCCCCCCGACCGACGGCGACGTCCACCCCCTGAAACAGCGGATGACCGCCAAAACCGAGGCGAAGGTCCTTGAGAACAAGCAGAGGAGGAGGTGGCGCCACGGAATTTCTCGATGTGGAAGCTGCGGGTGCCCACAGGTTCCACATTCGGCGGCCGGACGCAAGTGCGGGCCGCCGCAAAAGCCTTTGGGCGGGGCAATTACCCCGCCCGGCAACAGCGTTAGGCCTCCTGACGAGGCTTGGGCTGATACTGCTCGACCCAGTAACGCCGCAACGGATTGGCCAAAGCCTCGTCGCGGACCATGAATTCTGCGACATTGCGGGGCACCGGCCGATCGCGCCCAACTCCCTCGCCGACAACGGACTTCCAACAGACTTGGTACATTGAAAACGTCTGCGGCGTTCGTGCGTGCGTCGTGGACATCGCTTCCTCCCGCTTGGCGTTGGACATCGGCACACATCGTACTTCACCCTCTCACAGGGTTGAATTATCCCTGCATGAGCTTTTGGGAAAGGACGCGGCGCCAATCGTATTACCTCAAAAGTGAAATCACTCCCTTGCAGAGCACCGGAAAATCCCCGACCTTCCCACCCTCGACTTTCTGCGCCTCGATGCAGCATGAGGAGAACCGTCGTGCAGTACCGCCCCCTGGGCCGCAGCGGCCTGAACGTCAGCGTCATCAGCCTGGGCACCATGACCTTCGGCGAGCAAAACAGCGAGGCCGAGGGCCACGCCCTGATGGATTGCGCCGTCGCTGCCGGAGTGAACTTCTTCGACGCGGCCGAGTTGTATCCGATTTCCCCCAGCGCCGAAACGCAGGGCCGGACCGAGGAGATCATCGGAACCTGGATGAAAGCGCGCGGCTGCCGGGATAAGGTAATCGTAGCGTCCAAGGTGGTGGCCCGCAGCCCGGCCATGCCGTGGTTCCGCGGCCCCGACCATCGGCTGGATCGTGCCAACATCACGGCCGCCGTGGACCGCAGCCTGAAGCGCCTCCAGACCGACGTGATCGACGTCTACTACCTGCACTGGCCGGATCGCAAAACCAACTACTTCGGGCAGCTTGGCTACCGCCACGATGCCGCCGATGACGGTGGCGCACCGCTGGAAGAAAGCCTCGGCGCGCTCCAGGAGCAGGTCCAGGCCGGAAAAATCCGCCATGTCGCGCTGTCGAACGAGACGCCGTGGGGGGTGCACCGCGCCCTCGCCCTGGCCGAGACGGCGGGCCTGCCGCGTCCGATGTGCATCCAGAACCCCTACAGCCTGCTGAACCGCACCTTCGAGGTCGGACTGGCCGAAATGGCCATTCGCGGCGAGGTTCCGCTGGTTGCCTATTCGCCCCTGGCCGGGGGCGTGCTGACCGGCAAGTATCGCGGCGGCGCCCGTCCCGAAGGCGCACGCATCACCCGATGGCCTGCCCGTTATGCCCGCTACACCAAACCGCGCGCCCTGCCCGCCGTGGATCAGTACGTGACGCTGGCCCAGGCCGCAGGGCTTGACCCGGCGCAGATGGCACTGGCCTTCACCTTGCGGCAGCCGTTCCTGGCGTCCTCCATTGTCGGAGCCACCACGCTGACGCACCTGGAGAACAACCTCCGCGCCGCCGACCTCACCCTGAGCGATGACCTGAGGGCCGCCATCGAAGCCATCCACGCCCGCGATCCCGACCCGGCGCCTTAAGGACATCACGCACCATGTACGCCCAGCTCAAAAGCCTCATCTATGGCGCCATCCCGACCGACTGGGATGCCGCGCAGATCATCGTCGGTTTCATCGTCCTGATGATCACGCTGCTGGTCTTCCGCCAGTCGATCAAGTCATGGTGGGCCTTTCTGCCGGTCCTGATCGCCGGACTGGTGATCGAGATCGCGGACATGGTCTTCCTCGGCCAAGGCATCGCCACGGCGGCGCGCGACCTCATCCTGTTCACCATCCTGCCGCTGATTACCGTGCTGGTGTACAAGATGGCGTGGGCGAAGTAGGGGAAGGTTTATTCACCACAGAGGACACAGAGATCACAGAGAGTCCGAGGCCACGGCGCCGCAGGCAATAAATGCTAGGCTGGCATTTCTGCGCTACGCGCGGCCACATATACTGAAATCTCTGTGACCTCTGTGTCCTCTGTGGTTCCCCCACTTCAATTCCTTCCCTTCCCCTTTACTTCTTCATCTCATACAGCGGCTTTGTCTCGCCCGCTTCGAGCGCCGGGCGGTCTTTGTCCAGTTCCGTAAGGGGCTGGCATTCGACCATGCCGCGCAGGGAGCGGCGGGCGAGGTCCTGGTAGGTTCGGGTGCCGTCCATTTTCCAGGTGTATTCCTGATCGGTCACTTGGCGCAGCACCTTGCCGGGGATACCCGCGACCAGGGAGCGCGGCGGGATCTTCATGTCGGCCTTCACGAAGCACATGGCCGCCACGATGCTTTCCTCGCCGATCACCGCGTTGTCCATGATGACGCTGTTCATGCCGACGAGCGCGCCACGCCGGACGATGCAGCCATGCAGCACCGCGCCGTGGCCGATGTGACCATCCTTCTCGATCACGCTTTCCGTGCCGGGGAAGCCGTGCATGGTGCAGTTGTCCTGGATGTTGGAGCCTTCCTCCAGGCGCAAACGCCCAAAGTCGCCGCGCAGGGAGCAACTCGGACCGACATAGACGCCGGGGCCGACGATCACGTCACCGATCAGGATGGCGGTCGGGTGAATGTAGGCATCGGGATGAACGACCGGCCGCACGCCGTCGATGGCATAGAAAGGCATGGGGGAAAGACCTCCGTGGGGTTTCGTGTCCTTCAGGGATAGCCTCCCGACGCACGCTTGCCAAGCCGGGCCACAAGTGTGAGCCTGATCCGCGCAAGAATGGAGACGCATATGTGGTGGTTGGACTTGGGCGCCCCGCAATGGGAGTGCGTGCATTTTGGCGGTGCGGGCCGCGGGCATGAGTTTCAGGACAAAGCCCGGCAAGCTCACTTGTTCACCGCCCAGGCTAGCCTGTCTGGTGTGGAGGATGAGCGCGGCCTGATTTCCCGTCTGGCCGAACCCCTGCCCTTTCCGGCTACGTTCGTCGCCACCTGGGACGGTCTGCATGACGGGCTGGGCGACCTGCGCGGCATGATTGGCGCGCCGGGCCTCGCGCTACTTCTGACGGACTGCCGCCCGGTGTGGACGCGGGCGCCCGAGCTGTGTGGGATGCTGATGGAACTGTGGTTGTCGGCCGCCTACCGCTGGAGCCTGGACCGCAGCCCGACCCATACGGCACCAGGGCGGCCGTTCCATTTATTCATCCAGTGGTGACAGGGCGAAAATTGGCCGCCAAACGTAATTCGTCTACCCTATGAACGACTGGGAGACGAAGCATGAATGCGACACCCCCAAAAGACAATCCGATGATGAACTCGCCCGGCCCGGAGCATGAATGGCTGCACTGCCTCGTCGGGTCATGGACCTATCACGGAAGCTGCATGATGGGGCCAGATATGCCGTCCGAAAACTTTGCCGGGCGGGAAATCGTGCGGTCGCTCGGCGGCCTTTGGACGGTTGCCGAAGGCGAAGGCGAGATGCCCGGCGGCGGCATGGCGCACACCATCCAGACACTGGGATACGATCCGAAAATCAGCCGCTATGTCGGCAGTTGGGTCGGGTCGATGATGGCCCACCTGTGGTGCTACGTGGGCGACCGCGACGGCTCGACCCTGACGCTGGAGTCCGATGGTCCCCGCTTCGACGGCAACGGCACCGCCCGCTACCGCGACACCATTGAGATCCGCAGCAACGATCACCGCACCCTGACCTCGCACGTTCTGGACGATCAGGGAAATTGGATGCAGATCATGAGCGCCGAGTACCACCGCGCCCAATAATGAAAAAGGCCGGCTCCCAAGGGGGCCGGCCTCTCTCATTTTTCAGCGTGATGCCGCGTTACATGCGAACGCCGACAATGCTGAAGCGGTTGGCGACGAAGGCGTAATCTGTCAGCGACGCATTCGCGGCCGGGTTTCCGCCCGTGGCGTGGAAGTCGGAGAACGCCGCCGTCTGGTTGACGAACACGCCGCCGGTCAGATTGACCGACAGGGCGACCTGAGCATCGATGCAGGCGTCGATGGCGGCGTCGATGATCTCGGGCTTGTTGGAATACAGACCGGCGGTGATGGCGCCGTGCTGCATCACCGTGCGCTTGGCCGTCTCGATGGCGTCCATGCCGCTATCGACCGGGATCACATAGGACACCGGGCCGAAGCATTCCTCGCAGTAGACCTTCTCCATGCTCTTGTCGAGCTTGACGATGGCCGGAGTGCGGACTACGGCGTTGCTCAGATACGGGTGCTTGAGAGCCTGGGATTCCAGAACCACCTCGCCCGACTTGGGTGCCGAGGCAAGGCGCTCCAGGGTCGCCGGACTGCCAACGGCACCCAGCACTTCAACCGCGCGGTCGGTGTCGGACAGGAACTTGGTCACGCCGTCGGCCAGGGCCTGAGACACTTCGGCAAAGGACTTGTGGCCCTGGTCGGTGTCGATGCCGTCCTTGGGGATAAAGATGTTCTGCGTGGTCGTGCACATCTGGCCGGTGTACAGGCTCAGGGTGAACGAGAGGTTGCGGATCATGCCCTTGAAGTCGTCGGTCGACTCGATGATGACGAAGTTGACGCCCGCCTTCTCGGTGTAGACCTGGGCCTGACGGCAGTTTTCCTCAAGCCAGTTGCCGAAGGTGGACGACCCGGTAAAGTCGATGATCTTGACCTCGGGACGCAGGCACAGGTCCTTGGTGATCGGCGCGTTGGCGTCGTCTGCGGCGAGGATCACGAGGTTGGGATCGAACCCGGCCTCGGTCAGGACCTCGCGGGCGATCTTGACTGACAGGGCCAGCGGCAGGATGGCGTTGGGGTGCGGCTTCACGATCACCGGATTGCCGGTGGCGAGCGACGCAAACAGGCCCGGATAGCCGTTCCAGGTCGGGAACGTGGCGCAGCCGACCATCACCGAAATACCGCGCGGAGCAATGTGGAACCGCTTTTTCATGACGATCGGCGGGTTCTTGCCCTGCGGCTTTTCCCAGATGACTTCGTCGGCAGGAGCCTGCTTCTGCGCCAAATAGGCATAGGTCACGGCCTCAAGACCGCGATCCTGGGCGTGCGGGCCACCGGCCTGAAACGCCATCATGAAGGCTTGCCCGGTAGTGTGCATGACGGCAAAGGCCATCTCGAACGACCGCTTGTTGATGCGGTCGAGGATTTCCACGCACACGGCGGCGCGTTCCAGCGCGGACGCCTGACGCCAGCCCTTGCGGGCAGCCTCGGCGGCGGCGATGACGCCGTCAATGGTGGCCTTGGGATAGGTGATGCCCAGGTCGAACCCGAACGGTGAATGCTCCGCGCCGACGGTCCCCGAAGCGCCGGGCACATCAAGGGCGAACGCCGTGTTCATGTATCCCTTGAAGGCGGCCTCGCCGTCTTCCTTGGCGGTTTCACCATAGACCTTGCCCGACGGCATTTCCGGGTACTTGGACCAATAGCCACGCGCAAAAGCGGCGTCGGCGGCCTTATCCAAAGTGGCCTTGTGTTTTTCGACGAACTGAGCGGCTTTGCTCATCAGGCGGTCTCCTCCCAGAGAACATGCGTGAGGTTTATGATGCATGGCGGAACGGGCCCGCCCTGCGCATGAACGAACGCCCCCCTCTATCGGGGGCAAAGGCATTACAAGAATTTCTGGCGGCCTCACCCCACCTGGGCGAGCCACTCCCTGGACCAGTCGACCGCCTCTTCGTCGGGCAGGGGTTGGGTGCAGGCGTCGATTTCCAGACGCTCGCCGACCTTGTTGGCGCCCAGCGTGGCGAACAGGGCGTCCATGATCTTGCCCGCCTGGCAGAAGGTGTCGGAGTAGGTCTGATCCCCCAGCGCGATGACCCCGTACTTAAGGTGGGACAGGTCCGGCTTGGTTTCTTCCAACGCGTCGTGCAGCGGAATGATGTTGTCGGGCAGTTCGCCGAGTCCGTGGGTCGACGTGCAGATCAGCACGACTTCCCGGCTGCCCAGGTCCATGTCGTCCAACGATCCCTCGCTGACCACCTCGGCGTCGTGCCCCTGGGCGGTAAACTCGTCCATGAGGGTGTCCCCGACCATCTGCGCGTTGCCGGATTCGGTGCCGACGATAATCAGGATTTTGCTCATGTGACGTCCTCGGGCGTTCTTCTCTTTGAGTGGGCGGTCGCGATTGCTACCGTGGTTCTAGTGATCAACGCGTGGATCTGGTGAACAAAAACACGGCGCTTGGCTCCGCTAAAAAACCTGTGTCGCACGGAGCCTCGCGCAGATCAGATTTTTGTGATACCAAATTCCGTGAAAGGTGTCTATTTTTGTATCCCTTCAAGACACAGATTTAAGGCCAGGGAGGCGGTTGGAATGGCAAAGACGGATTCCGAGGTCATCGAACACGTGAAGAACGGCGGATCTTTCTCTGCCAAGGATGACCTTTCGCCGGGCTATCGTGGCGAGCTTATGCGGCTGATGGCCGTGTTCGTGGACTCCGAGATGGCGGGCGCTGCGGGCTTCGTGCCCTTTATCAATAGCGCGCCCGGCCTCAAGGAGCGGGTGATCGCCGCCCGCATCGTCAGTGAAAAGTATGATCACGCCGCGCAGGTCCTGAACCTGATGTTCGGGGTGAACCCCGAGCTTTACGTGCGCAGCCACTGCTGGTGGTCGCGCCTGGATCGCGATCTGGACCTTGGCGTCCGCCGGGTCGGGTCAGACAAGCGGCTGAACGTGTTCCATTACCCGCTGCAGGGCTGGCAGGATGCCGTGACCCTCAATCTGGTCATGGGTACCGCGTCCGCCATCCAGCTTACCGAGTTGACCACGTGTTCCTATGCGCCGCTGGCCGAAGTCATGGGCGCCATCGCCACCCGTGAAAAGAGCCATGCGGAACTGGGCCTCAAGGGCCTGGAGATGGCCATTGAACGGACCCAATCGCATGCGGATGCGCAGTCTGCCCTGAACTACTGGGTGCCGCGCGTTGCCGCGACGTTTGGCCGCAAGGACAGCGACCACGGGGCGCAGTACCGCAAGTACGGCCTGCGCCGGACCTCCAGCGCTGAACTGCTCAACCGCTGGATTGCCGACCTGGAACCGCGCCTCAAGGCCCTGAAGCTTGCCATGCCGCCGGTTCCTCCGGCCTGAGGATACCCCGCTGCCGGAGGTTGCGGGCCAATACCCGACTAACCAAGACGGCTAAAAAGGTTTACAAAATCCGCTTCTAATGCGAGGATTTTGTATCATTAAATCCATCCGTCCCGCTCCCGTTAGGGCGGGACGGCGGCCATTATGACGGGACGGGCAACGTCCCGCGTCAACGAGCACCGTTCGGAGGAACGAATTCCATGAGCGCGGCTACTCCGCAGCCCATTCCCGAGTCGTATGAGCCCTTCGGCGGCGGCGAGGATATTCTCGTCGCCTGGGCGCGACCGCATGTTCTGCAAATCACCCTGAACCGGCCCAAGGCCCGTAACGCCCTGCGCAGCCAAACCCTGCGCGAACTGGCCGAGGTTCTAGGGCTGGCAACCGGCGACGAGGCCGTGCGCTGCGTCGTCCTGACTGGCGGACCCGATGTGTTCGCCGCCGGGGCCGACATCACCGAACTGGCCGCCCACACCGCGACCTCCATCCTGACCGACGAGCGCCCGCGCCTGTGGGAGTCCATCCGCCGCTTCCCCAAGCCGGTCGTCGCGGCCATCAACGGGTTTTCCCTCGGCGGCGGCAACGAGCTTGCTATGCATGCCGACATTCTGATTGCCGGGGACACCGCGCAGTTCGGCCAGCCAGAGGTGAACCTGGGGATCATCCCCGGCGCCGGAGGCACCCAACGCCTGACCCTGGCGCTCGGCAAGTCCAACGCCATGCTGCTGAACCTGACCGGCGGTTTCATGGATGCCCGCACCGCGCTGGCCCAAGGGCTGGTAAGCGAAGTCGTGCCCGCCGCGCTGACCATCGAACGCGCCGTGGCGATTGCCGCGACCATTGCGGCCAAGCCGCCGCTGGCCGTGCGCATGGCCAAGGAAGCGGTGCTCAAATCGTTCGAGGTGGGCCTGGAGCAAGGCCTCCACGCCGAACGCCGTGCGTTCTGCCAGTTGTTCGCCACCGCCGACAAGCAGGAGGGCGTGAACGCCTTTCTGGAAAAGCGTCGGCCGAATTTCCAGGGCCGCTGAGCGCCCTGCGACCCTTCATTCTCATCCGTACTTTCTCGATTT
>Ga0172382_10004676_pt1 | contig 20861 bp, 11 predicted proteins | sample Leawel138RmetaG_FD_122245 | JGI IMG/M metagenome (GOLD analysis project Ga0172382, IMG submission 122245) | Leachate microbial communities from a municipal landfill in Southern Ontario, Canada - Leachate well 138R metaG | ecosystem: Engineered > Solid waste > Landfill > Unclassified | place... | reverse complement strand
GTGGGGGAAACTGCGCTATAATAGAGGCTGTCTGCATGGGTGGCAAAGCTGTGGGAGAAGATCTGGTAGGGGCGCAGCCAGCTTTCCAGGTAGTAATTGAAGTTAGGTGCGCTGGGATCGGGGTTGTTCCACAACCCCAGATCGGAGGGTTCAGCGGGGATAATCTCGTGGAGCAGCCGGGCATCATGGCGGTCATAGATTGCCAATTGATTGTGTCCGGCATACATATAATTAACCACGATATGATCTGTAAAGAGGGTAAAATCCTGCAGGGAATAGCTTTGGGGACTGGGAATCAGCTCCTGCCAGCCTTCATAACCACAGGTATCCAGCGGGCACCAGCCGATGCTGTAATCCGGATTCCATCTATTGGTATAAAAATACATATCCCCATTGTGGATGGTGGCGCTGTATTTCAGGTTGGGCTGTCTGCCGGCGATGGGGCGGAAGCTGCCGGAGAGGTCGTCCCAGGCTATTTGCCACACCTCGCTATCGTTCTTGCTGCCGGCGCTCAGGAATATGCGTTCTCTATCTCCCCATTTATACAGGCCTAAGTTGAAGGCGGGGTCTTCCTCCGTATAAAGCAGCTGCAGCTCGCCAGTGCTGGTATCCAGGCGGTAACAGCGGTTGCTGCGCATGATTTCGTTATCCAGGATGACAAGGGCATGGCGGCTATCGGCTTGCCACACAAAGTCTGAGATATAATCCAGCTTCAGGTCTCTGGTCTTGCCCGTCTTCAAGTCCTTTATCCAGAGGCGATAAACCTCCGCACCGCTCTCATCCGTGCTGTATGCCAAAAGCTGATTATCAGGGCTGATGCTGAAGATATCCAGATCAAAGTATCTCTTCCCCTTGGCAAGCTTATTCACGTCCATCAGCAGCTCTTCAGGGGCATTGGCCACGTTTTGACGGCGATAATAGACGCTATGCTCTTGGCGCATGCTTTGGCGATTGTAATAGTAATAGCCGTTGGAGAGGGCATGGGGGGATTCTTCCAGGGCGGGGATGCGCGCTTTGTATTCTTTAAACAGCTCTTGGGCAAGTGCTTTGCTATCCTTGAGGCAGGCAGTGGCGTATTTAACCTCTGCCTTCAATACCTTTGCCAACTGGGGGTCTTCCCTATCAGCCAGCCATGCCCAGGGGTCTTCCAGAGTAACGCCATGGACGGTTTGGCTGTGCTGGCGGCGGGCTGCGATGGGAGCGGCAGGTTTGCGGGCTGCGGCACCCAAAAAGCTGCAAGCCAAGACAAGGGCAAGAGCGAGGTGCCAACGCTTCATAGGTCCTCTTTTATCAATCTCTTATAGATAATTACTCGTATCTGAGGGCATCGATGAGGTCCAGATTGGCAGCCTTGCGGGCAGGATACCAGCCAAAGAAGATACCGATTGCGCAGGAAAATCCCACAGAGAGGATGATGCTGAAAGAGGTGACGGATACGCTCCATTGCATGGATTTGCCCACGATGGAGGTGGCTCCCAAACCAAGCAGGATGCCGATGATACCACCCAGGATGCTGATGGTGACGGCTTCGATGATGAATTGCATCAGCACGTCACGCTTGCGCGCTCCCACCGCCATGCGGATGCCAATCTCTTTAATCCGTTCCGTTACCGATACCAGCATGATATTCATGATGCCGATTCCGCCCACCAAGAGCGAAATTCCGGCAATGCTGGCAAGCAGTACCGTCATTGTATCGGATACACTGCTGGCTGTTTCGGCAACGTCTGTTTGCGTGCGCACCATAAATTCTTCGCTGGTGGTGCCACGGTGGCGGCTTTGCAGGAGGTTGAGGATGTCTTGCTGCACCACTTGGATGCGGTCTTTGGATTCTGCGGAGACCATCATGGTCATAAATCTCCAGCGTCCGCCCAAAAGCCTTGTTTCCACGGTGGTATAAGGAGCCAGCACGATATCATCCTGGTCCATACCCATCACGTTTTCACCTTTGCTGTTCATTACGCCTTTCACGGTGAAGGGGATATTGCGGATGCGGATGATCTTATCCACGGGATCGATATCGCCAAAGAGGTTGTCTGCCACGGTTTTGCCGATTACACACACCTTGGTGCCGTTTTCCACATCGGAAGAGTAAAACAAATCACCTTCCACAGCGGTGATGCCGCGGATGAGAAAGTAATCCACTCCCACGCCGGTAATGCCGCTGCGCCAGTTTTTGTTTTCAAATTTGAGCTGTCCCCAAGAGTTGTATACCGGTGAGGTATAAAGCACGCCATCCACCTCGTTGCGCACGGCTTCCACATCGCCAATATTGATGAGGTTGCCTCCGCCTTGGGCTTGGCGCACGTTGGATTGGGAGCTCATAAAGTTTGAGGATACCATGATCACGTTTGTGCCCATGCTGCTTACCTGGTCTTCCACTATCTTTTTGGCACCCTGGCCGATAGCCAGCATGGTGATCACCGCTGCCACGCCGATGATGACGCCCAGCATGGTGAGAAAGGTGCGCGTCTTGTTTCGCGTAAGGGATTTGAGAGCTATTCTTATGATTCCAAACAGAGACATTATTACTCCTGAAAATCGTCCAATACAGGCATCTTGGCAAGGTCTTCCTTGGCGTTGCGAGGATTGGGGTTTTGCCTGTCTGATATCACCAATCCATCCCGGAATGTGATGATGCGGTTTGCGTATAGGCTGATATCGTGTTCATGGGTTACCAGAATTATTGTTTTGCCGCGCTGGTGCAGCTCTTGAAAGATTCCCATCACCTCGATGCTGGTACGGCTATCCAGGTTGCCCGTGGGTTCGTCTGCCAGCACAAAGACGGGGTCATTTACGATGGCGCGGGCTATTGCCACCCGCTGTTGCTGTCCGCCGGAAAGCTGATTGGGAAAGTGCTTTGATCTATCGGAGAGCCCCACCGTATCCAGGGATTGCAGGGCACGGCTTATCCTTTCCTTGTGGTTCAGCTTGCGGGTATAAAGCAGAGGCAGCTCCACATTTTCCAAAGCCGTGGTGCGGGGCAAGAGATAAAAAGACTGGAATACATAGCCAATCTTTTCGTTGCGCACCTGCGTGAGCTGCAGGGAATCCATGTTGTGCACGGCAATTCCATCCAGTTCATAGCTGCCCTCTGTGGGTCTATCCAAACAGCCCAAGAGGTTCATAAAGGTGGTTTTGCCGCTGCCGCTGGCGCCCATGATGGCGATAAACTCCCCCTGCTGGATACAGAGATCTATCCCCCGCAGGGCATGCACCTGAAACTCTCCCATCTGATATACTTTGGTGAGCCCTTGAGTGCTGATGAGGCTACACTGGGTCATAATCTTAGAACCTTCTCATGCCAGGACCGCCCATGGGATTGCCCACAGCCGCCTGCTTGGAATTTTTGTATACCACGCCGCTGATCAGGGTTTCGCCCTCTTTGATGCCGGAAATCACTTCCACAAAGGCACCATCAGAGATACCCGTCTGCACCATGCGCAGCATTGGTTTATCATCTTTTAGAATCCAGACGGCAGACATGGAGCCGCCGCCTCCCATTCCCATCATACCAAAGCCACCTGAGGGCATTCCGCCTCCGCCGCCTTGGCCTCCGCCTCTGCCTCTGCGTGGCTGGGCATCGTCTTGATCATCCTTGCCTTCTTCGCTTTGGGCAGTGCGCATCTTTTCCAGCTCTTTTTGCAATTCTTCCATAGCTTTTTCGCGTTCTTTCTGGATCATATCATCTTCCCATTTCAGCCCAAAGAGCGTCCACAATTCCTTGCTGGGACGGAAGCGGGTGGCTGTCTCAGGGATGCGCATCGTGTTTTGGCGGGATTTGACGATGATGGTGACGTTGGTGGTCATTCCGGGCAAAAGCACGCGTCCGGGATTGTCTGCATCGATGATCACGCTATAGCTTACCACGTTTTGTTCTGTGACGGGATTGAGGCGAATCTGTTGCACCTCGCCCGTAAAAGCCATCGTGGTATAGGCATCCACGCTAAATTCCACGGGCAAGCCCACTTTTATCCTGCCGATATCGGCTTCGTCCACGTTGGCAGTGATTTGCATTTTATCCAGGTTGTTGGCTATTTTGAAGAGGGTGGGTGCGTTCAGGCTGGCTGCCACGGTCTGCCCTTCGTCCACGCTGCGTCCCACTATCACACCGTCGATGGGTGATTTGATATAGGCATTATCCAGGTTCTTTTGGGCGCGCTGCAGGTTCAATCTGGCAGTGGCAAGGCTTTGCTGGGCTTGTTGCATGCGAAATTCTGCTTTTCTGAGGTCATATTCCGCCGCCATGCCGTGTTTTACCAGTTCCACAAGGTTGTCATGATCCAGCTTTGCCTCTGCCTGTGAGGTCTGTGCTTTGGTGAGTTCGGCTCGTGAGGATTCCAGTGCTGTTCTTAGCAGTTCCGTATCCAAGGTTGCCAGGAGTTCGCCCCTTTTCACGTTATCATTAAAGTCTTTGTAAAGTTTTTCTATCTTTCCGGATACCTCTGTACCCACTTCCACCAATACATAGGGATTAAGCGAGCCAGTGGCGGTCACCACTTCCCGGATATTGCCAAATGAGGTGGTGTCTGTACGCCACTCCGGGCGGTTTTTCTTTTTGCGACAGCTCATATAGCCAAAGATGACGGCGATGAGGATGATGGCAATGACGATGTATTTGATATATCTTTTCATTTGTTGTATGGCTCCTACCATTTTCCAAGGATTTTGTGAGACAAAAGGAAGTTCAAGCTTTCCTGCTTTGCCAAGATCTGATAACGATTGGCGTTGTATGCAATATCGGCATCTATATAATCGGTGCGGGTCTTATCCAATTCCAAGAGGTCTATCAGCCCCAGGCGGTAGCGCTCTTCGGCGATATTGATCTGGCGGCTTGATTGATCCAGCTTTTCCTGATATAATTCATCCAGGCGGATCAGATATTCCAGCTCCTGGCTGGCGTTTTGATATTGGCGGCGGATTTCATCCACCTTGTCCAAAAGTGAGAGCTCTGCCATGCGCAGGCTGATATTGCTGCGCTTGTGGCTGCTTCCCTGCCGGAAGTAATTCCACAGGGAATAGCTGAGATTGAGGGATACGCCATGATTGGTGCTGTATCTATCAAAGGAAAAATTATCACCGCCGGCGTTGCGCACCAGGCTGTAATTCAGGCTCAGATGGGGCCAAAAACCCAAAGAACTCTGCTTTTGGCTCAGATTTGTGCTTCTGATCTCTTCTTTGAGGATTCTGATTTGGTTGATGCCATCGGGATCCAGCTCTGGGATTTGATAGTCCCTTGCCGCCTCCAGGTCTGTCAAGGGATAACCCTCATCCTCCACCTGAACCAAGCCAAAGAGCTGTTCGCGATTGGAGCGGATGGTATTTTCCAGCTGCATGATGCTGATATTGGAATTCATCACGGCAATTTCGCTTTGCTTTACGTCAAATTCCGTATTCTTGCCCAATTGCCGCAAAACCTGCGCCTGTTGCCACACGCGGGTCTGAATCGCCAGATTTTCCTGCAGGGAAACCAGTTGCTTTTGGGCGCTCAATACCTTCAGATATGCCTCAAACACGCTGAAAGCATAGGCGGAGATGGAGCTTTTATAGGTGAGCTCAGCCTTGTCTTTGCCAATCTTTGCCTGCTTGTAGTTGAACCAAGCGGCATCATTGAGGCTGATCGTCTTGCTGATACTGAATCTGAAGCTATTGGTGAGGTCTGCACCAGTGCCCTTGTTGTGCAGATCATAATTTAAGCCATAGCTCAAATCCGCATCCGGTATCAGATTCCAAGTGGCACTGCTAAGTTGGGAGGCACTGCTCTCCAATTGCAATTGACTGCGCTGAGCATCCCACCCATTTTGCATGCCTTGTTCGATGAGTTCATCCAGGCTATACTCATGCGCCAGCAGCACAAGCGGTAAAGCCAAGAGTAGTATTAAAAGTCGTTTCATCTTTCCCCTATTATGGCAAAAAGCTAATATACAAGTAGCTTTGCCAAGGATATTCTTTTGTTATATTACCAATAGGGCAGGCAAACCCTGCACTGTTTTTCACATTAAAATCCACTATTTTTTCAGGTACAAATCAGGCAAGTGAAAAATGAGACACACTGTAAGGGAAATATAATCAAAAAGAAAGCGGGGTGGGAATTTGGTGCCATCTTGCAGTCTTCTTCCCTGTTAACCACCCTTGTCTCTCCTTTGTCTAAGCATGGGTGAGACAAGGGTGGCTAATGGGCGTGAAGCGCCCAGGGGACAGGGGACAGGGGTCAGGGAACAGTGGCCAGGAGTTGACCGGAAATATCGTCTCTGCCAAGACTCTTTAAGGAGCTCGCTGCGTGAGCAGGTCTCAGAGGAGAGCGGTGTTCAGCCGCTGTGCTGAAACCTGAAACCTGGCACCTGAAACCTGTTTGGGTGGAATCTATAAAAATCCTCTTTCTTCCATCCATTCACGTGCTTGGTCGATAATCCTTTCACGTTGCGCAGGGCTTAGTTCTATTTTAATCAATTCAGGATCATCAAAGAAATCTTCAAGCTCCACCTCATTGGCATATTCCGAGCTAAGAAGATAGTACATATATGCTGTTTCCAGGTCTGGCTCCATGCCATAGCCATTTTCATACATTTCCCCCAAATAATATAGAGCATCCGAAAGCCCTTGATCAGCAGCCATTAGGAACCATTTCTGTGCTTCTTCAAAATCTTGCAGATCATAATCATCAAAGTAATACAACTCTCCCAGTCTGAATTGGGCTGCCCAATCCCCTTGCAGGGCAGCCCGGGAATACCAATGGCAGGCTTGTTCATAGCTTTGCTCCACCATATCCCCGATTTCATACATTATCCCCAAAAGATTCTGAACCTCGTCATAACCCAGTTCGGCCGCCAAAAAATACCTTTTGAGTCCTTCTTCTTCGTCTTGCTCCACGCCATTGCCATAGATATACATTTCACCCAGTTTGAATATGGCTTCCGGATATTTTTGATCTGCCGCCATGGAAAACCATTTGAATGCTTCCTGGGAATCCTGCTCCACGTCAAAGCCATAATAATACAGCTTTCCCAAATATGTCTGAGCTATGGCATCGTTATCTTGTGCAGCCAAAACAGAGAGCTCTTCAAAAGAAAAAGAATCATAATCCACCGCCTGCACAGCAGCCACGCTGAAACAGGCAAGCAACACCGATAAGAACATAAATATTCTATCCATTATATCCTCCTTAATGGTGAGGTGCTTATAACAATTCATATTATTTCTGTCAATAAAAAAGAGTGCATTATAATAAGTTTTTTGGATTTCTTTTGTGGATTCGCATCAAAACCTTTGTCTATAAAGCAGGGGATGCCTTTATAGTTCTGCCTTTGAGCCCTTGTATTGTATCAGCTGTGATGAATGGCATACCGCGTATTAACCGGCGCTTCCCTATGTGTGGTAGGGAGTGGTGGTCTCTATATTCTTTTTACTTCTTTTGCCCTATATGTGTAGGCTTTTAACACCGGGTGGCTGTAGAGCAAAGCCTGGGCTTCATCCCCAAAGCCGCCTGCTTCTTCGATTGCCTGGGTTATTTTGGGGACGGCGGAGGGGGATACTATCATTTTGCTGATATCGCGTCGGGGAGGGTTTCTATCATAATCTTCTTCTGAAGTATAGATAAATCTTGTTTTGCAGATGGTGGCGCCGGAAGCTCCATTTTCCATGGCTATCTTGCTTAGCTTTTTGCCAAAGCCATCGCTGCAGACCAGGATCAATTCCACGAGGTCTGTGAGGAAGGTGCGCGTGCGGGTGTTTTCCTGTTCCAATCTGGTTTTGCGCCATTCCACGCCTCCCACTATGGAATCAATGGCAGAGATCATCTGTTCCATATTGGCGGCTTGTTCGGCTCTCTTGCGGGAGATGCGGGTATTCACGGTTCCTTTGCGGATGGGATGGATATAGGCTATGCCGCGGCCGGGTGCATCCAGCTTGGCTTCGGAGATAAACATTTCCATCACGGAATCGATGTCGTATTTGCTCATAACGAGGTCTATCACCTCTTTTTCTGGCGGGATGGTGATGCGCAAGAGCCCCAGCTTGTCTCTCACGCCTCCGCCGATGCCGTAGGTGGTGACGGGCACGCTGGCGCCTGCCTTGAGGGAAACACGCGCCACGGCATCGCCTTCACCTCGTTGCACCACACAGGCGATCGCCCTGAGGTCTGTAAAAAAACTGGCTGGTATTTGCTGGGGAATCTGTAATTGACTGCAGATTTGGAAGCTGGGATGAGCCTTGATGATGGTGATATCGCTGCTTTGGATGGTGCCGCGGCCGGGGGTTTTGAGATCAAGGGTGTGGAACACGCCTGCCATCAGATCATCTTCCAGGGATTGATGTACAAAGATGCTCACAATCTCCACGGGGTCATAAGCCAGGGGCGTCTTGGGACGCAGGCCAAACAAGCCCGTGCCGTTATTGAGGGTGGAAGTTCTGCCAGTTTCCACAAAGATGTTTCTGAGGTTCAGGCTTTTCAGGTATTCTGTCAAAGAGCGGGTGAGAGCTTTATTGATGGCGATATTGATTCTGATGGCTTTGTTCATGATTCCACCCCCAAGGCAGTTGATTCTTCACGGGCAAAAGCGCGCAAGGCTGCCTTGCGTCTATAATTTGTCACCAATCCCACCGTGAGGACAGAGATGATGGGGCATACGGAAGCCATGGAGAGGATGCCAAAGCCTTCTGCCACGCCTAATTGCGAGCCCACGCCCAGTCCCAGGGCAAGCACCAGGGGCACGGTGATGGGACCCGTGGTGACGCCAGCGCTATCCCAGCCGATATTCACAAAATCCTCGCTGGAAATGGCGGAGAGAAACAGCAGCAGCAGATAAGGGGGTGCCAGCATCCAAAAGAGCGGCAGCTCCCAGATGATCTTTGCCATGCCCAAGGCGATGCCAAAGCCCACGCCCACCGCCACGGTCTGGATAAGCAGTTTCTTTTTGAAGGTGCCCACGGTGATATCTTCCACCGCCATGCCCAAGGCGTTGAGAGCCGGCTCTGCCAAGGTGGCGCCATAGCCCATCACAAAGGCAAAGAGCAGGACCACCAAGAGGCCTGCCAGATTCATATCTGTGGCGCCAAACAGGGGACCGCGGCTGGGGATGTGTTCATAGATTCCCAGTTCCCGATTGTGTTTGTCTGCCTGGTAGGGAATCCTGAGGTAGTCGTCTTTATGATGAAAATAAAAGAATTGTTGGATGCGCCCATCGGGCATGATGGCTTCGTTTACCAAGTCATCGCTGAAGCCCTTGATGGTGATGCGCTCTGTGGGCAGCTCTATCCGCGTGTAGGATGCCGGCAGGTTGGCGCCTACCTGATCACCAATTTTGGCAAGTCCCATCTCTATGCCGCCACTAAAGATTGCCATCCCCAAGAGGGCAAAGACCAGCCCCAGGATGATTTCATCAGCACGGGGTAAGCGCTCACGGAGCACCAAAAACATCACCAGGATCAAGAATGCGGAAAGAGGGATGATGGCTTGGGCGGCATCGCGGGAGTGTTTTTTTACCTTGTCCAAGGGATTGAAATCTGCAATACCCTTGCCGTTATGCCTTTCCAGGGCTTGCTCCATCTTGGCATCGCTGCCATAATAACGTAGCTTGAGATCGTGATCTTCCTGAGCCAACAGCCAGCCCTCAAATACGTTTTCCGAGCCAAATACCTGCAGTCTCTTGTCTTTATCCTGCACCAGGCTGTTACAAAATTCCTGATACTGTGCCTCATCATTCGCAAAGAGCGGCAGATAATTATCGTAAGTGGTTTGGCAGAGGGCATAGCCTTTCAGCTTGTCCTCTCCACCCAAGATAAAGCTGGCATTGGCTTTGTTTTCATAGGCGAAAAAGTCTTTTTCAGACATCGGCACCTGCACCTTGGGAGATACAGCCAGCCCTGTGATGATCACAGCCATGATGGGGAATAGCGATGCCAGGGTGACCACGCCAAAGCCGCTGCCGTCGTTTTTGCCGCTGCGCTTGGATACACGGCTGATGCCCAGCCCCATTGCCAGGATGAGGGGCACCGTTACGGGACCGGTGGTGATGGCACCGCAATCCCATGCCAAGCCCAGGAGGCGGTTTAGATTGGGATCAAAATAGGCATAAAGTGAGATTGCCAGCAGGATGGGCACGCAGATATAGATAAAGGGTTTGAGAGACCATCCGTAGAGAAACCTGAGGATGCCGAAGATCATGGCAAAACCCACGCCCACGCCGATGGCATACACCAGGTAATGTGAAAAACGATTGAGGAAGAGGAAAAGCAGTGGAGAGCTCCAGGCGTTGATGCTGGCGCCTGCCATCTTGAGGGCTCCGATGGCGGGCTCGGCAAAAGTGGCGCCCACGCCCAAGATAAAGCCAATGATGAGGATGGTAGCCAGATTCGTCTTGGCTGGCAGCCTGATGCCCAACACCTCTCCCAGGGGCATCAAGCCCAAAAGCAATCCCTCCATAAAGAAAGCCAAGCCAAAGATAACCATTGTGAAGCCCACGCCCAATAAAACGGAATCATACAGCGGTATCTTGAGCACCAACACCTGAAACAGCACCATATAAATAATAATCAATGCCACAGATTTGATCTGTTCCAGTATTCTTTTTCGTGCATAGCGCAATACCAGATTAAAGGCTTCTTTGACGCTCACATTATATTTTACTCGCTGGTCTTTTCCGGCTTTCATAAGTCATTCTCCAGTGCGTATTTTAGAGGGTATTTCCAGTTCCTGCATCTAAACTGGATACAGCTAATACTGTCAAGCAAATAAATCCGGTCAAGCCCATAACCGGCGCTTAGCTTTTCATTGTGCTTGACATCAAGACGCCTTTCAAATTTATGGATTGTTCAATCATAGATCATTATGGCATAAGGCATTTGATGCCTCAGCCTGGAGACACACAATGGAATATCCATTTCACAAGATCGAACCCAAATGGCAAAAGACATGGCAAGAGCGGCGCATATTTTCTCCCCAGGAAGTGCCCGGCAAACCAAAGTATTATGTGCTTTCCATGTTTCCCTATCCATCTGGAGTACTACATATTGGACACGCATCAAACTATGCCATCGGCGATGCCATTTCCCGCCTCAAAATGATGCAGGGCTTTGCCGTGATGCAGCCCATGGGCTATGATAGCTTTGGCATGCCCGCAGAAAACTATGCCATCGAACACAACTCCCATCCCCGCATCACCACGGAGGAAAACATAGCCTCCATGCGCAGTCAATTTGACTCCATGGGCTTTGGTTTGGATTGGGAGCGCGAGGTGAGCACCTGCCGTCCGGATTATTACCACTGGGGACAGTATCTCTTTAAGAAACTATACGAGAAAGGCTTGGTTTATCGCAAGCGTTCGTTCCAAAACTGGTGTGAAGCCTGTCAGACCGTATTGGCAAACGAGCAGGTGGATGAAGGGCGCTGTTGGCGCTGTCATGGCGAGGTGAATCAGAAAGAGCTGGAGCAATGGTATTTTCGCATTACGGATTATGCGGAAGAACTGTTGGACTTTTCCAAAATGATAGATTGGCCCGAGCGCGTGATACAGATGCAAAGGCATTGGATTGGCAAGAGCGAAGGCACGCGCATAGATTTTCCTCTCCAGGAAGACGGCAGCCCCATCAGTGTATTCACCACCCGCCCGGATACTGTGTATGGCGTCACCTTCATGGCATTGCCGCCGGAGCATCCTCTGGTGCAAAAGTGGCTGGCGGAGAATCCTCAAGACACCGCTTTGCGCGCCTTCTGTGATAAAGTGATAAATGAAGACAAGATCAGCCGCAGCGCTGCCGATACCGTCAAGGAAGGCATCTTTAGCGGCAGACATTGCATAAACCCCCTCAACGGCAGCAAGATACAGATTTGGATAACCAACTATGTGCTGATGGATTATGGCACGGGAGCCGTGATGGCTGTGCCTGCCCATGATCAGCGAGATTTTGAATTTGCCCGCAAGTATGACATTCCCATCCAGGTGGTGATCCAAAATTCAGAGCAAAACCTGGATGTAGCCACCATGGAGGAAGCCTACATAGAGCCGGGAATCATGGCAAACAGCGCTCCCTTTGACGGAATGGATAGCGAGGCAGCCAAGGAAGCCATCTCCCAATTGATAGAAGAAAAAGGCTGTGGACAGATCACCAGCAGCTATCGCCTCAGAGATTGGGGTATCTCCCGTCAACGCTATTGGGGAACGCCCATCCCCGTCATCCATTGCCCCTCCTGTGGAGTGGTGCTGGTTCCTGATGAAGACCTGCCTGTGGAGCTGCCAGAGAACGTGCAGGTGGGCAAAACCACCTCCAATCCCCTGCTTTCTGTGCCTGAATGGCTGAATGTAAAATGCCCCGGCTGTGGAGGCGATGCCCAGCGCGAGACAGACACCATGGATACCTTTGTGGATAGCTCCTGGTATTATGCGCGTTATGCTGATCCTCACAACAGCACCCAGCCTTTTGACCCTGCCAAAGCCAGCTATTGGATGCCGGTGGATCAATACATTGGTGGCATCGAGCACGCCGTGATGCACCTGCTGTATGCGCGCTTTATCGGCAAATTCATGCGTGATTTGGGATGGCTGGAAGCAGACGAACCCTTCCAGAGATTGCTCACCCAGGGCATGGTGCTGAAAGACGGTGCCAAGATGAGCAAATCCAAAGGCAATGTGGTGGATCCCAGCTATATCATCCAAAAGTTTGGCGCCGATACCCTGAGGGTGTTCCTGTTGTTTGCCTCTCCTCCCGATAAGGATGTGGAATGGAGCGACGACGGCATCATGGGCGCCTACCGCTTTTTGAACCGTATCTGGCGTTTGATCAGTGGCAACCGGGATGCCATCCAAAGAGGCCTGCAGATATCCGTGAGCCAGCAAGAACTGGAAACCCTGGATGCCAAAGATAAGGAATTGCTTTACAGCACCCACCAAGCGGTAAAGAAATGGCTGGATGACAGCCTGCAGCGGATGCAATACAACACCGCCATCGCCGCTGTGATGGAGCACCTGAACCATTGCACGGCAATCAAAGACCCCTCCGGTTTGGAAGGTGCAGCCCTTGCCACATTTGCCTCTGCCTGCCGCAGCATCCCCCTGATACTGTATCCCTTTGCCCCCCATATTGCCGAAGAGCTGTGGGAGATGATGGGCTATACCCAGCTGCTGCATGAGGTTGGCTTGCCCCAGTATGAAGAGCGCTGGCTAATTCGCGACCTCATCACCTACGTGGTGCAGGTGAATGGCAAATTGCGCGGCAAGCTGGAAGTGGCGCCCGATATTGATGAAGAAGAGCTGAAGACCCAGGCTCTTAACGTGGAAAACGTCCAGCGTACCCTGGAAGGCTTCGTGGTAAAAAAAGTAATCGTGATCCCCAACAAAATGGTAAGTATCGCAGCAGCGAAAGGATGACTAAATGAAAGATTTGGAACGCTTTACCCTTAAAGCATTGATAGACCGTACCTGCAAAGCATACGGCAAACGTCCCGCCCTCTCCTGGGTGGATGATGAGCCCATCACCTACAACGAATTGCGCGAACGCATAGACGAGGTGGTGGGGTTGATGCGTGAAAATGGCATAGAAAAGGGTGATAAAGTGGCAATCCTGAGTCAAAACATGCCCCAATGGGGAGTTGCCTATCTGGCAATCACCTCCATGGGAGCGGTGGTGGTGCCAATATTGGTGGATTTTCATATCAATGAAATCCTGCACATCATTCGCCACAGCGGTTCCAAGATGGTCTTTGTCTCCTCTTTACAGTATGAAAAGATAGGCTATTCCGATCTGGACCCCATGCCCCAGCTGGTGCTTTTGGATTCATTTGAGCCAATCCAGGATCCCCTGTCTCAAGACAAGGTGAAGAGCCTGATCCAAATGGGCAAAAAACAATTTAGCATCCTGCGCGGCAAGGCGCTCAAAGCCGTGGGGCTGATTGATTCCGATCCTCAGGAAAACGATTTGGCAGCCATTGTGTACACCTCCGGCACCACTGGCAACACCAAAGGCGTGATGCTTTCCCACAAAAACCTGGTCTACGACGCCCACATCACCATGGGCATCCAAAAAGTGGATGAAAACGACCGTCTGCTTTCCGTGTTGCCCTTGCCCCACACCTATGAATGCACCATCGGCTTTATCATCCCCATGATGCAGGGCTCCTGCGTGTATTACCTCGATAAGCCCCCCACGGCAAGGGTGCTCATCCCCGCCATGCAGAAGATACGCCCCACGATGATGCTCACCGTGCCCCTCATCATCGAAAAGATTTTCAAAATCCAGATTTATCCCCAGCTCAACAGCAATATGCTGATGCGCAAAATGTATAAGATACCCCCACTGCGCAAGATGCTGCACAAGGTTGCCGGCAAAAAGCTGATGAAAACCTTCGGCGGTGCCCTCCACTTTTTTGGCATCGGCGGCGCATTGCTCTCGGAAGAGGTGGAGCGATTCCTTTATGAGGCAAACTTCCCCTATGCCATCGGCTATGGGCTCACGGAAACCTCCCCGCTCATCGCCGGCTGCACTCCGGCTGTGGTCAAATTCCGCTCCACCGGCGTGATCCTGGATACCTTGCAGGTGCGTATCGACAACCCTCATCCCAAGACGGGCGTCGGTGAGATTCAAGTGAAAGGCGATACCGTGATGATGGGCTATTACAAGGATAAAGTGCGCACCGAGGAAGCATTTACAGAAGATGGATTCTTCCGCACCGGAGATTTGGGACGCATGAAGCGCGGCTATCTGTATATCAAGGGTCGCAGCAAGAATGTGATCGTGGCAGCCACCGGGGAAAATATCTATCCGGAAGACCTGGAAGCCCGCCTCAATGATGACGAAGGCGTGTTGGAATCCCTTGTTTACCAATCAAATGGCAAGATCATCGGCAGAGTGTTTTTGAATGCCGAAATCCTGGATGCCCAATATCATCTGAACAAGATGGGCACCAAACAGGCAGAACGCTTTATCAGCAAATATCTGGAAAACCTGCGCGGACACATAAACCACAATGTAGCATCATTTTCCCGCATCAACAACCTCATCCAACAGATAGAACCCTTCGAGAAAACACCCACACAAAAGATTAAACGCTTCCTCTACCAATAATTTACCCCTGTTGCGGCTCCTCCTCTTAGAGCCGGATGCCTTGCTGCGCTTCTGATACCCACCATTATCAGACCCCAAAGAGTTACATACATATATGGGGATCTTCCCTCCTTCCCTATGAGATGCCCTTGCGATGTGGTTGCGCCTCCCAGCAAACTGCTGGGTATCGCAACCACATCGCAACGGTATCTAACAGGCAGCGTTCCGCCAAGACACCAAACCCCTCACTTCCTTTAACCTGTATTTTAAGACAAGATGGTTTGGCAGTTTTCAGTAGCGGTCTGCCAAATACATAAAACTCTTGACATCAAGGCAAGAAAATTAAACATTACCACATATACTGCACTTATCAGATAGCAAGCTATTGCAAACATTCTTAAAAGCCGCTTATCTTGCTGTAACCAAGGAGGTTAAATGCGCAAGTATCTAAGCCTGTTGTTGGTGTTTTTGGCACTATCAACAGCCCTCGCAGCCCAAGATTTTTACGACATCGATACGGTGAATGAAATCCGTCTTTACTTTGCCCAAGACAATTGGAGGCAAATCCTCAAGAATCTCTATTCCCAAGGGACGGAGCGGCTGGTGGGCAATGCTGTGATCAACGGTGTTCCCTTCGACAGCGTGGGCGTGCGCTTCAAGGGACACAGCTCTTACAGCCCAAACCGGAACAAAAACCCCTTTAATATCAAACTGGATCACATCATCCCCGGTCAGCTTTTGGGACCCTATGGCACCCTGAAGCTGGCAAATGGCTATTTTGATCCATCTTTTGTGAGGGAGACGCTTTCCTACGAGATTGCCCGCAAATATATGCCAGCCTGCAGGGCAAACTATGCAAACCTGTATGTAAACGATGCATTGATAGGTGTCTATACCTCTGTACAGGATGTGGATGCCTATTTTATGAACGAACACTTTCACACCGCCGGGCAACCTCGCTTCAAATCCAATACCAACACGATGAGTGCCGTCACCGTGTGGGGGTATTTGGGAGAAAACCCCACGTCATATCAAAACTATTATGCCCTCAAATCCAACACCGGCTGGGATACCCTCATCAATTTTACATATACTCTGCAACACAACCCTGCCGATATCGCCGAAGTAATGAACGTGGATCAAAACCTCTGGATGTGTGTGTTTGATAACCTGCTGGTCAATCTGGATTCCCCCATCAATATGTTTCACAATTTCTATCTCTTTTGTGATCGCGATGGCAGGATCAACCCCCTGCTTTGGGATTTGAATATGTCGTTTGGTGGATTTATGAGCACTTCCGTTTCGCAAAGTCAACAGCTCAATCCTCTGCGCAATTCCACCAGCAATACCTTCCTCCTGCTCAAAAACGTGCTCAGCAACCCCCGCTACAAAAAGATGTATATCGCCCATATGCGCACCATGATAGAGGAGAACTTTGCCAACGGCTGGTATGCCACCCGTGGTGCCCAGTTGCAGGCCATCTGCCAGCCACACGTGCAGGCAGACCCCAATTATCTGTACAATTACACCCACTTTGAAAACAACCTCAACAATCAGGTATCCGGCGTATTCGGCTTCCCCGGCGTGGTGGTGCCCGGCATCACCCAATTGATGAATGCCCGCAGCACCTTCCTGCTCGGCCACAGCGCCTTTGCCGGTGCCGTCCCCACGCTCATTTCACAAGAGCACTCCCAGGATATCCAGCCCGGAGACACCGTGCAATTCACAGCTTTTATAAGCGATGCAGATTATGTGCAATTGGGCATCAGACAGATGTCCAAGGGCACCTTTGCCTATCATGAGATGTATGACGATGGATTACACGGTGATGGCGCAGCAGGCGATGGCATCTATGGCGTCGGCATCCCCGTCTCCACCGGTGATATAGAATACTTTTTCTGGGCGGAAAACAGTGCCCAGGGCATGTTCTTCCCTCCTCGTGCGGAATATGAATTCTTCACCATCCCCGTCGCCTCCACCACAGGCGAGATCGTGATCAACGAAATCATGGCAAAAAACGCCTCTTTCCCTGATCCCTTTGGCGAAGCTGATGACTGGGTGGAATTGTACAACCCCAACTCTTACCCTGTGGATATCGCAGGCATGTATATGACGGATAATCACTATGCCAACGGCATCGACGCCTGGACCCAGATCCCCCACGGCTATCCGGATGTCACCACCATTCCGCCCCACGGCTATCTGATCGTGTGGTTTGATGAAGATATGGATCAGGGACCCCTGCATATTAACGACAAATTGGGTGGTGGCGCAGATAGCGTGTATCTGATTTCTGCAGATGGCGAGACCGTCATCGATAGTTTCACCTGGACGGCAGAGACAGATCTGGATGTAAACGACCGCTCCATCGGCAGATACCCTGATGGTAGCACAAATTGGCGGCTCTTTGGCGTGGGGCAAGACCAGCCCTGCACCCCTGGCGCATCCAATGGTGGAGAAGGCAATATGCCGCCTGTGATCAGCGAGATTGATTACAGCCCCTATCCCGCCCTGCCTGGCTCACCCGTCACGGTCTCGGCAGTTATCATCGATGCAGATGCAGACCCGATTACAGCCCAGCTGCTCTATAAATACTATGCAGACACAGACTACAGCACCCTTACGATGGCCCTCTCCGCCGGCAGATTCAGCGCCCAACTCCCCGCTTTGAATGATGGAGATCAGATCAACTTCCGCATCCGCGCCTATGACGGGGTCAATAATGGCGTCATCAGCCCAGAATACAATATCCTCATCGGTTTTGAGGCGCCCCTGCTTTATATCAACGAGCTGATGGCTTCCAACAGCAGCACCCACGCTGATGAAGCCGGTGAATACGAAGATTGGGCAGAGATCTACAACCCCAACGATTTTCCCGTGGATATCGCCGGATACTATTTGGTGGATGATCACTATGCCGATCCCAATTATGCCCTCACCCGCATCCCTTATGGCTTTACGGATCAAACCACCATCCCTGCCAACGGCTTTATCGTTTTATGGTTTGATGAACAGCTGGATCAAGGTCCCCTGCATATCAATGACAAGCTTGGCAACAACGCCGATGCCGTATATCTGATTGCTCCCGATAAAATGAGGGTGATAGATAGCATTATGTGGACTGCTGATACCAACCTTGCCACCGATGTCTCCTATGGCCGTCAAACTGATGGAGGAGACGCCTGGAGGCTCTTTGGAGTGGGGCAAGACCTGCCTGCCACACCGGGCGAGAGCAACACCTCCACCTCTGCGGACGATCCCCTGGCGCCACAGGCCATTCCCAGCCTCAGCGTTTACCCAAACCCCATGCATTCACAGATCACCATCAAGCTGGATAACACCCGTGCCGGCGGCACCATCAATATCTACAACCTCAAAGGGCAGCTGGTGCGTCAGCTGGAGGCATCTTCCATCCAAACCTGGGATGGCAAAGACTCCCAGGGTCACACTTTGGGCAGTGGCATCTATTTCCTGAGTGTTCATCAGGAAGGCAGTCCCCGCCTCACCCGCAAAATATGTATCGTTAAATAGGAGGATTTGATTCATGAAACGATATCTCATACTTATCTGCAGCATCCTCATCCTCAGTGGCTTGAGCGCTGCCACCATCCTTGGATGGGATTTTGAAAACAATGATTTGGAACCGCACACCGGCAGCGGAGGTATCTCCCTCATCGGTGGAATGACCGATGACGGCTTTGGCAAGGGTTATCCCGATGACCCCAGCAGGGGCTGGAGCACCACCACTTTCCCCGCCCAAGGCACCGCCAACCTCACCGCCGGCATGATGATCGAATTCTCCACCGCCGGATATGCCAATATAGAAATCTCCTGGGTCTTGCGTCACAGCAACAAAGCCCCCAATCGCAGCGTGATGTATTATACTTTGGATCACACCGCCTCTCCAGTCCAATGGACGGAAGCTGTGGTCAACACTGTGACAGCAGGTGATACCTGGTATCCGGGCACCTTTGATGGCAGTACAATAGAGGGCTTTAATAACAACCCCCATCTCGCCATCAAGATTGTAGCCGCCTTTGGTGATGATGCCAATAGCGTGTATGTGCCCTCAAAACCCACCGGCTCTTACGCTTCCGACGGCAAATGGCGCTGGGATGATATCCTCATCACCGGCGATCCCCTCCTTCCCCATCTGGAAGTCGTTGCCGAGCTGGATGATTTCTATGCTGCTCCCGGCGCTCTTTCTGAGCTGCAGGAGTATCAGCTCATCGGCCAAAACCTCTTGGGCAATATCCAGATTACAGTATCCCATCCTTTCCGCATCAGAGCTTCGGATAGCGAAGATTTTACCACTTCCCTGGAGCTGCTCCCCCGCAGCGGCGGCATCGATAAAACCATCCAAATCCTCTTTCAGCCCACCCAGGCTGGCGATTTTAGCGAAGATATCATACACGAAACCCAGGGAGTAGAGTCCCTGGCTCTGCCCGTTTTTGGCTTCACCACAAAGCCCCAGCCCAGCGCATATCCCACCGCTTTTGGCGCCACGCAAACCAGCTATTATCAAACCCTGTTGAACTGGACGGATTCCACTGGACCGGTCTTGCCCGATGGCTACCTCATCCGCGGCAGCAAGGTGGATGCAGCCGCCATCGAAGACCCCGTGGACGGCGTGGAATACCCCGATAAAAAGCTCACCAAAAACGTCCCCTTCGGCGTGCAAAACCAGCTGGTGTTTGATCTCAATGAAGATCACACCTACTACTTCAAGATCTTCCCCTACACCAATACCGGTGCGGCGATTGATTATAAGATTGATGGTTCTGTGCCCCTCATCAGCGTTCCCACCACCATCGGCCCCATCGGCTCCACCCTCAATGTGGGAGATCTGGCTTTTGTGGAATACGCCTCAGATTCTCCCGATCGCTTCACCTTCGTGCTGCTCACCGATGTACTGGAAAATACCAAGATCAATTTCACCGATAAAGCCTGGGATGGCACAGCCTTTGCCCCCAATGAAGAAACCTGCGAATGGCGCGGCGTGGGACGCCCCTATTTAGCGGGAGAGGTTATCCACATCGTGGAAGAGATTGATTATCCGGATGAAGGCAGCTATCACCCTGGATTCAGCGGCTTTTCCAATGATGGAGATCAGATCATCGCCTATCAGGGCTACCTCACGCAACCCTCCTTTATCGCCGCCTTCTCCACCTGTGATTGGCTCACCGAAGGAATCCCCACCAATAATAGCTCCTACCTGCCGGAACCGCTTGTCTTGGGAGAAACCGCCCTGGGCTTTGATACAGAGATCGATAACGGCGTATATCACGGCATCACCACCGGCACAGCAACCCAGTTGCGCCTGGCGATGAATAATCCGGCAAATTGGACCCGCGCCAATAGCCTCAACAATATTGATTATCCCATCTGGCAAATCAATGTGATCAGCGGCCTGCCCCAGCCGGAGCTTGCCATCGAACTTACCGATACCGGCATGATAATGCTATCCTGGGAAGCGGTACCGGGAGCCTATAGCTATACGCTTTACTACTCTGAAGATCCTTATGCCCAGATCTGGCAAACCATTGAGGGTATCCCCTTCAACTATATCGAGCTCTTGCCCTCAGAGGCTACTGATAAAATGTTTTACAAAGTAAAGGCTGTTCACTAAGAACAGCCTTTGCCTCTTTGCCAAAATTACGGATGCGTTGATTATTCCGGATCAACGTCCTCTTTTAGGGTTTTTATCCTAACCGAACTTGCGCAAAAAAAGTTCTAACTCATTGATACATATACCCAAGTCAAAATTTTGGGCACTACTCTTACAATCTTACTTTTGTAATGACCTGGTTTTTGGATACCCTGACATT
>Ga0172382_10004675_pt1 | contig 20862 bp, 18 predicted proteins | sample Leawel138RmetaG_FD_122245 | JGI IMG/M metagenome (GOLD analysis project Ga0172382, IMG submission 122245) | Leachate microbial communities from a municipal landfill in Southern Ontario, Canada - Leachate well 138R metaG | ecosystem: Engineered > Solid waste > Landfill > Unclassified | place... | reverse complement strand
GCCGCAGGTCGACGCGAACGCGCGCGCCGAATACCAGCAGGTCAATCTGTCCGCATTCGGCTTCGAAGGGCTGGCCGGCGGCGCCGGGCAGGCTATCTCGAACCCCCGGTTCGATCTCTACACGATCGGCGGCGGCGTGACTTACGACCTCGACCTGTTCGGCCGCAACCGGCGGGCGGTGGAACAGACCGCGGCCGAGGCCGAGGCGGTCCAGCGCCAGACCGAAGCCGCCCACCTCGTCATCGCCGGCCGCGTGGTCCAGCAGGTACTGGCCATCGCCGCGCTCAACGACCGCATCACCACCGAGCGCGCGTTGCTGGCCGAGGACGAGCGCAACGTCAGCCTGACGCAGACCCGCCAGCGCGCGGGCGTGGGCACGCTGGTCGAGGTGCTGAGCGCGCAGGCCCAACTCGCCGACGACCGCGGCAGCCTGCCGCCGCTCGAGCAGCAGCTTGCCGAAGCGCGCGGCATGCTGGCGATCCTGCTCGGCGTCTCGCCCGCGGAACTCGGCCCGACCGGCTTCACGCTCGGCCGCTTCGCGCTGCCCGCCAACGTGCCCGTCGCGCTGCCTTCCGCGCTGGTGCGCAAGCGGCCCGACATCCTCGAGGCCGAGGCGCGGCTGCATGCCGCCACCGCCGCGGTCGGCATCGCCACGGCGGAACTCTATCCCAACATCACGCTGGGCGCGACCCTGTCGCAATCGACCTCGGCGCCGGGCGATATCCTCGGCAGCAAGTATCGCGGCTACGATCTCTTCGGCGGCCTGACCGCGCCGATCTTCCACGGCGGCACGCTGCGGGCGCAGAAGCGCGGCGCCGAGGCGGAGGCCCGGGCCGCGGCGGAAACCTACAAGCAGACGGTGCTCGAGGCTTTCGGCCAGGTGTCGAACCTGCTCTCGGCGCTGGAGACCGACGGGCGCGCGCTGGCGACGCAGCGCGATTCGGCGCAAATCGCCGAGCGCTCGCTCGCCCTGTCGCGACGCAGCTTCCAGGTCGGCAACAGCGGCATCCTGCAGGTGCTCGAAGCCAGCCGCTCATACCAGCGCGCCCGCATCGCGCTCGTCGACGCGCGCGCGCGCCAGTATCTCAACGTCGCCCGGCTCTATGCCGCCACGGCGGGCGGATGGGTGCAGGACGGAGCGCAGGCGGAGCCGCAATCCGCCGCGTCGCAACCGTAGGGTCCAGCCGGGCGAAACGCGGGCCGAACCGCGCGGCTTAACGCCGCGCTAACCGAAGCCGCTAGCGGCGGATTAAGTACGATCCCCTAGGAACGGCACGAACGCAGCGCACGGAGAGCCCTGATGGAGCGCAGACGCGAAAGCCGACTGTTCGTCGAAGTACCCGGCTCCTACCAGCACGGCGTCGAGGCGCGGCAGGACATCATATTCGGATCGATCTCGACCTCCGGCTGCCGGCTCAACCATGTCGCCCCGCACATCGGCGTCGGCGACGTCATCGCGCTGAACCTCGGTCCGATCGGGCCGCTTCAGGCAACCGTGCGCTGGTGCCGGGACGGACGCGCCGGCGTCGAGTTCCACCAGCCGCTCGAACGCGCCATCGTCGGCTACTTCGCCACGTATTGCGGGGCGGCGGCCTAGCGCCCAAACCCGGTCAGGGCTGCGGCGCCCCCTTGGCCAACCGCCGGGCGAGGATCGCGCAGGCAATCAGTTGAAGCTGGTGGAACACCATCAGCGGCAGGATGATCAGGCCGACCTGCGCGGCGGGGAACAGCACGCCCGCGATGGGCACGCCCGACGCCAGGCTTTTCTTCGATCCGCAGAACAGCAGCACGATGGCATCCTCCCGGCCGAGCCGGAGCAGCCGCGACGCGCCCCAGGTGACGCCGAGCACGATCGCCAGCAGGACGCAGCACAGGAGGAACAGGATCATCAGGTCGACGCTCCCCATGCGGTGCCACAACCCGCCGACCACCGCCGCGCCGAAAGCGGTGTAGACGACCAGCAGGATCGACCCGCGGTCGACCAGCCCCAGCAGGGTCTTGCGACGCTGCACCCAGCCGCCGATCCACGGCCGCAGCACATGACCGAGCAGGAACGGAAGCAGAAGCTGCAGCACGATCGCCTCGACCGAACCGAGCGATATGCTGCCGCCCCCTTCCCCGCCCGGGCTCATGAGCAGGCCGACGAGCGCCGGAGTCAGCGCAACGCCCAGCAGGTTGGAAAGCGACGCGCTGCACACCGCCGCCGCGATGTTGCCACCGGCGATCGCGGTGAAGGCGATCGACGACTGCACAGTGGAAGGCAGCAGCGTCAGGAACAGCAGTCCCGCCGCGGCTTCTTCCGAGAGCCCGGGCAGCAGGCTCATCCCGAGCCCGAGAACCGGGAACAGCGCGTAGGTGGCAAGGAACACGGCGAGATGAAGCTGCCAGTTCCGCGCGCCCGAAACGATCGCCTGGCGCGAAAGCTTGGCCCCGTGCAGGAAGAAAAGCAGCACGATGCCGATATCGGCAGCGATATCGAACACCGGCACCAGGCCCCCACGCGGCGGCAGGAGCGAGGCGAGCACGGCCGTCCCGAAAAGCGCAAGGATGAACGGTTCGAATACGTTCAGGAAACGGCGTAGCATTCGGATTTTCCGGAGCAGTACAGCCGGAACGGCTGCGGTTCGTCCGCGCTATTGATGATCGCGGTGGAGGGAGCAACCGGATATGTCCATGCACCTGATTTGCATACACAAGCGCCCCACCGCTCGACGATAGGACGGTTTGCCCTTGCAACCGACGAAAATGCTTCCTGGGAGCACCGCGACGCAAGGCCCATTCATTCCGACATGCTGTGGACCATGCCGATCCTGTCGACGCCGAAGTAGTCCTTCGCATATCTTCCCAACCCTTCGGAATGCGATCGGGTTTTCCAGGGCGGACCATACTCGCCAGCGGCGGGCGGCAGAAATCTCACCAGCCCGCTTGTGCTTCGTTCGAAGAGAAGTATTGGGGTTTATCCCCTTAATATACGGAATTGGCGTAAGGCGCCGATTAGCATAGCCTCTCCCCACGGGGGACAAGATGGCAACGCTTCTCAACTCAGGCGATGGAGTAGCGCTCTGCCTCTACTACCAGCTAGCGGAGGGCCACACGGCAGATGCCAAAGTCATCGCGCGGGAAAAGCCGCCCCAGTTTCGAAGAGAGCCTCAAGGGGCATAGGGTTTGGAGAAGGAACTGGGGCATCCACGCTTTACACTGGTGCAAATCATCGCACAGGCGAGCATCGAAACTTCGATAGCCTTTCCGCCACGGGCTTCCGGCCGCGATGTAGAGGATGGTGGCGCTAAGCCGTCCCGGCCATGCACCCATTGCATTGGTGCCCATCCGCGTCGCCGCAGCCGGGGATCAACCGTCCCGGCATTGTCCAGCGCGAAGGTAATTACCCCCTGCCCCGGGCGCTTCCGACATCATAGGACTGGAGGGAGCAGGCACCGTCTAAAGCTTGCGCGTGGCTATGCGCAGCGTCGCATCGTCGGGATCGGAGGTGATGGTAAAGCCAAGCTCCCGCGCCATCTGTAGCGCCGCATCGTGATCGGCGAACTCGATCGTCTCCACCATGCCGATGCGCTCGGCCTTGGCATAGCGCAGCACGTGCTCGAACAGGGTCCAGCTCACGCCGCCGCCCTTCGCGTCGGCGCGTGTCGCCAGCGCGACCTCGGCTCTCGCACGGTCGGGTTCGGTGACCAGCATGGCGGTGGCGATGACGTTCCGACGCTCGGCCCCATGCTCAGCATCGAACGCCAGGAAGCTGATCGTCCGGCGGTAGTCCACGCGCGTCATCATCGCCAGCCGGTCGTGCTCCACCTTCGTCACGCCTCCCAGGAAGCGGAAACGCAGGTCCTCGGGCGATACGTGCTCGAAGAACTCGGCCAGCAGCGGCTCGTCGTCGGCGCGGACCGGCCGCACGTGGATGCGCCGGCCGGATCGCGTCACGAGATCGGCCGACCAGTGCATCGGCGCCGGGCGCAGCGCCATGCGCGACACGGGCTGGGGATCGGACGTGACCCGCACGCGCGCGTCGAGCGCGATGACGCCGCGGGCGTCAACCAGCAGCGGGTTGATATCCAGTTCGACGATATCGGGCAGATCGACGACCATGGCGCAGAGCGCGTCGAGCACGTCGGCCAGCCCGTCGATGTCGGCCGGCGGCACGTTCCGGAAGCCCTTGAGCCGCCGCGCGATCGCCGTCCGGTCGATCAGCGCCAGCGCGTCGGCATGATCGATCGGCGCCAGGGTGAGCGCCTTGTCGGCCAGCACCTCGACCGCGGTGCCGCCTGCGCCGACCATCAGCAGCGGGCCGAAAGTCGCATCGGTGGCGATCCCGGCCAGCACTTCATAGGCATGAGGCCGCTCGATCATCTCCCCCACCGCGAACCCCGCGATCCGGGCGTCGGGCCGCGCTTTGGCGATGCGCGCCGCCATCTCGCGGGCCGCCGCTTCGGCCGCTTCGGCATCGTCGAGGCCCAGCACCACGCCTCCGACATCGGCCTTGTGGGTAATCTCGGGCGAGACGATCTTCACCGCGAAGGGAGCGGCAAGCCCGTCGCACGCCGCCGCCACGGACGCCACGTCGGACGCAAGGCGGGTCCTCGCCACCGGAATGCCATAGGCGGCGAGCAGGTCCTTCCCCTCGATCTCGTTCAGGTCCACGCGATTCTCGGCGCGGGCAGAGGCCAGGATGCCGCGCGCGCTCTCGACGTCGCGAACGACCTCGCGCGAGGCGGCGGGGCGATCGGTCAGGTTGGCCCTGGCGCCGCGCGCCGCCAGAACATAGCCGAAACCGGCAATGGCGTCTTCGGGTGTGGTATAGAGCGGTATCCCGGCCTGCTCCAGCGCCGCGCGCGCATCGCGGGCGTTGGCATCGCCGAGCCAGCAGGCGAGCACCGGCTTGCGGTTGCCCTCGCCCCGCGCCGCGGCAACCGTCTCGGCCAGGGCGGCAGCGAAATCGGCGGGGCCGGCCCGACCGGTGGGGCAGTTCATGACGAGCAGCGCGTCGACGTTCTCGTCCCGCAGCGTCGCGGCAATGGCCGCGCGATAACGGTCAGGGCCGGCGTCGCCGATGATGTCGACGGGATTGGCGCGCGACCAGCCCTTCGGCATCACCGCGTCGAGCCCTGCGATGGTTGCCGGAGCCAGCTCCGCCGCGCGCGCGCCGGTATTCGCCATGGCGTCGACGGCAAGGATACCCGCGCCGCCGCCGTTGGTGACGATGGCCAGCCTGTCTCCGCCGACCTCGCGGCACAGGCGCAGGGTCTGCGCCGCGCCGAACAGTTCGGTCAGCGTATCGACCGCGACGATGCCCGCCCGCTCGAAGGCGGCGCGGTAGACGTCGTAGGACCCGGCCAGCGCCCCCGTGTGCGAGAAGGCGGCCCGCGCCGCCACCGGCGATCGTCCCGCCTTGATCGCGATCACGGGCTTGTGGACCGCCGCCGCGCGCGCGGCGGACAGGAACTTCGCGGCGTTGGTCACGCCTTCCAGATAGAGCAGTATGGCGTCGGTCGCCGGGTCGGTGGCGAACAGGTCGATGAGGTCGCCGACATCGACGTCGGCCATGTCGCCGGCCGAGACAAGGCCCGAAAAGCCGATGCCGCGCGCGTCGGCCCAGTCGAGCATCGCCGTCACCAGCGCGCCGCTCTGCGAAATGAGGGCAAGGCTGCCGGGCCGCGCGCCGGTGCGCGCGAAAGTCGCGTTCAGCCTCGCGCGCGGCGCGACGAGGCCGAGGCAGTTGGGGCCGACGATGCGGAGCAGGTGCGGCTTCGCGGCGTCGAGCATCCGCTGCTGCAGCCCGCTCTCCCGCGTCAGCCCGCCCGAGATCACGACGACGCACTTCGTCCCGATCGCGCCCAGCCGCTCGACGATGCCCGGAACCGTCTCGGCCGGGGTCATGACGATCGCGAGATCGGGCGGAGCCGCGAGTTCGTCGACCGAGGCCGCCCAGCCAACGCCGGCGCGCTCGATGCGGCGCGGATTGACCACGTTGATCCGGCCGGCGAAGCCGCCGTCGAGCACGTTGTCGAGCACGATCCCTCCCAGCGTTCCCGCCCGGTCGGACGCGCCGATCAGGGCAAGGCTGCGGGGATGAAGCAAAGCGGTCAGATTCCGGATCGACATGATCAGATCACCATGAGTTCGGGCTGCGGGAAATGCCGGAATGCTGCCGTCTGCGGGCCCGGCGGGGTATCCGTATAGTCCCTGAGCCTGCGCCCGCGCATCCCCCGGCCGCTGCTGGCGTTTCCCGACGAAGCTGACTATGCTGACTATATTGCGGTTTTCTTTGGGCTGGCATGAGACTTACCTCACGAGGATCGGGCGGGAAACGCACCGCGAACGCGCCTTCGCCCATGCCGGCGTGGCGCCCCGCCGATGTTTGCCGCACGATAGCAAGCCTTCCCCGCCGTGACCAATCGGGCCGTCGCGCGCACGGGGCCGCCGGGCCATGATGCCCGATACGGCGCAACTCGCCGAAGAGCTAAGCCTCCTTATCGACGGCGCCCGGCACTATGCCATCTACATGCTGGACCCCCTGGGCAACGTCACCATCTGGAACCACGGCGCCGAAAGGCTGACCGGCTGGCGTGAGGAAGAGGTGCGCGGCGAGCACTACTCGCGCTTCTTCCCCGCCGATGCGATCGCCGAAGGAGAGCCGTCCGCCATCCTTGCCCGCGCGGCGGCGGCGGGCCAGCTCGAGGAGGAAGGCTGGCTTTTCCGCAAGGACGGCTCCGAGTTCCTGGCGTCCATAACCGTCACTGCCCTCTACAACCCCGACGGCAGCCTGCGCGGCTTCGCCAAAGTGGTCTGCGACGTGACCGAGCGGCGGGCGGACGAAGAACGCCTGCGCGCCCGCGAGAACCTGCTCAGCTCCGTCCTGTCGACGATTCCCGACGCCATGGTCGTGATCGACGAGAACGGCCTCATGGTGTCGTTCAGCGCGGCGGCGCAGGCGCTGTTCGGCTATTCCGAGCAGGAAACGATCGGCCGCAACGTCAGCATGCTGATGCCCTCGCCCGATCGCGAACGGCACGACGGCTACATTCGCCGCTATCTGGAGACGGGGGAAAAGCGGATCATCGGCACGGGCCGCATCGTCATCGGCGAAAGGAAGGACGGCACGACCTTCCCGATGGAACTGGCCATCGGCGAGGCGATCACGGGGCGCGAGCGGCTGTTCACCGGCTTCGTGCGCGACCTGACCGAGCGCCGGCGGACCGAGGAACGCCTGGAAGCGCTCCAGTCAGAGCTTATCCACGTCGCACGGGTCAGCGCGATGGGGACAATGGCCTCGACTATCGCCCACGAGCTGAACCAGCCGATCGCGGCGATCGCCAACTACGCGGAAGCCGTGCGGGACATGCTGGCCAGCCCAGCGCCGGACGATTTCCCGCTGATGCGCGAAGCCCTCGACGAAACCGCCAAGGAAGCGCTCAGGGCCGGTCATATCGTCCGCCGCCTGCGCGACTTCGTGACGCGCGGCGAGGTGGAAAAGACGATCGAACCGCTGCCCGGTCTGATCAACGAGGCCTCGGTCCTGGGCCTCATGGCGGCGCGCGAGCACGGCGTCGAAACGACGTTCGACCTCGATCCCTATGCCTCGCCGGTGTTCGTCGACCGGGTGCAGATCCAGCAGGTCGTCATCAACCTCATCCGCAACGCCTGCGAGGCGATGAGCAACTGCCCCGAGCGCCGGCTCACCGTTACGACGCGTCCCGACCATCCGGGCTTCGTGCGCGTGTCCGTGTCCGACACCGGGCCGGGGATCGATCCGGCCGTCGCCGACCAGCTTTTCAACGCCTTTGTCAGCACGAAGAACGAAGGCATGGGCCTGGGCCTTTCCATCTGCCGCACTATCGTCGAGGCGAACGGAGGCCGTATCTGGACGGAACCCCGCGAAGGGGGCGGCTCCGTGTTCAATTTCACCCTGCAGCGAGCGCAGACGGAAGGTGCGTCATGAGTGACAGGAAACTGGTTCACATCGTCGATGACGAGGAAGCGATCCGTCGGTCGGTGGGCTTCATGCTGAAGACGGCGGGCTATCAGGTGGAAACCTGGAGTTCCGGGCAGGATTTCCTGAAGGAGGTCAAGCACGTCGCGCATGGCTGCGTCCTGCTGGACGTGCGCATGCCCGAGATCGACGGCCTGGCGGTCCAGGGCCAGCTTACCGAGCGCGGGGTGACGATGCCGGTCGTGATCATGACCGGCCATGGCGACGTGTCCACCGCCATCCGGGCGATGAAGGCCGGAGCTGTGGACTTTCTGGAAAAGCCGTTCGAGAAGGCCGCGCTGATCGGCGCCATCGAGGAATCGTTCGATCGGATCGCCAGCACCCGAAGCGCCTCCGCCCGCGCCGCGGACGCCGAGACGATCCTGGGCGCGCTCACCGCGAGGGAACGCGATGTGCTGGAGGGGCTGGCAAAGGGCCTGCCGAACAAGACGATCGCCTACGACCTCGGCATTTCTCCCCGCACGGTCGAGGTTCACCGGGCCAACCTGATGACCAAGCTGGACGTCCGCAGCCTGTCGGACGCGCTCAGGATCGCCTTTGCCGCGGGCCTCGGGACCTAGCATTCGATCCGCGCGCGGGATCGCCCGGCGCCGGACGGTCCGGACAATTACCTAACGATTTTCGCCGGCGGGCGTGCCAACGGGTCTGCTCGCGAGGATGACGACCGTTATGGATGCCCCAGTTAGCACAGCACCGGACAAGCGCCCGCAAATCGCGCTGCTCGAGGACGATCCCGGCGTCCGCCGCTCGTTGCAGCTTCTCCTGCGCGGACGCGGGTTCGACGTAAAGGCCTTCGGCAGCGCGAATTCCTTGCTGGCGGACCCCGAAGTGGCGGCGGCGGCCTGTCTCGTCATCGACTATCGCCTGCCGGCGGTGGACGGCATCACCGTGCTCGAAAGCCTGCGCGCGCGCGACTGGACGGGGCCGGCGATCCTGATGACGGCGTTCGGCACCGCGGAGATAACCCGGCGAGCCAGGACGGCCGGCTTCTGCGAAGTGTTCGACAAGCCGCTCAGGGAGCATATCCTGGTGGCCACGCTCGAACGCCTGACCACGTCCGGCCCCGCGCCCAGCCATCGCCTGATCTAGCAGGCTGGCCGGCTTTCCCATGGGAAAGCATCTGGATGCCGCGTCGCAGATCGTGCAGGATGCTCTAAGTAGCATTACCAGTATGGGGCGGGAAACGCCTTGCCTACTTTCACGGCGAGAGTTGGAGGTGACGATGAAGAATGTTCTTCTGCTGGTACATGACGACCCGGGCCAGGAAGCGCGGCTTCAGGTCGCTCTCGACCTGACGCGGGCGCTCGGCGGCCACCTGACCTGCGTGGACGTGACGGTGCCCATCGTGGTGATCGGCGACCTCTACGGCACGACCGAGCAGGCCACCCTGCTCCAGATCGAACGGGAGAAAGAAGCCAGGAACAAGGCCGCGATCGAACAACGCCTGGCGAACGAGGACGTGTCCTGGACCTGGCTCGATCAGACCGACACGGTGAGCGACGCCGTGCTCGACGCCGCCATGCTGGCCGACGTGATCGTGCTCAACCGGAAGCTCGACAGCACGCGCCATCCCGATATGCTGGACATCGCCAGCCGCGTCGTGATGCGCGCGCGCAAGCCGGTCGTCGCGGTTCCCGAAGCATACCGGCAATTGGCGCTAGACCGCGCGCTGGTCGCGTGGGACGGCCAGGCTCCCTGCGCCACGACGCTGCGGGCCTGCGTGCCGCTGCTGGCGCTGGCCAAGGAGGTCGAGATATTCATGGTCGGCGAAAGCTCGGACCGGACCGATCCGGCCGAAGCGGCCGAGTATCTATCGCGCCACGGCGTTCACGCCGAGGTTCGCGTCATCGCGCCGAACGACGAGCCCGCCGACGCGCGGATCGCCGAGGAATGCGACCGGTGGCAGGCTGACTACGTCGTCATGGGCGCCTACGGCCGGGGCCGCCTGATGGAGACCTTCGGCGGCGTGACCAAGCGCCTGCTCGCCACGAGCAAGGTGCCGCTGATCCTGGGGCACTGAGCCGGCGGGCTCCGACCGCACGCGCGCCGCGACGCGGCCGTCGACAGAACGGCCCGGCGCGGCGCCAGGTCAGGTCAGCGGCCGTCAGCGGCCGGCCGCCAGCTCGTCGATCACCGCGCGCATCCGGGTCACCGCCTCCGCGCGCTTGCCGGGCGATTCGATGCGCTCCAACTCCCGCTTCAGGTTGGCGGCGAAATCGGCATAGGCGTTCTGCCAGTCCCGGTTGATGACCCCGCGAAGCTCGATCCGGCCTGTCTTGAGCCGGCGCGCCGGCGCGCCGATGGACAGTTCGTAAGTCTCGCCGATTTCCGGTGCGATCACGCTGGCGAAATCCTTCTGCAGATCCCGCCGGAAGGCTTCGATCGCGCCTGCCTCGCCATGCGTCAGGAACACGCTGCCGGAGATCGGCGCGCGGGCCTTGATCCACTGGAGCAACTCGCCGCGGTCGGCATGCGCCGAATAGCTGTCGATCCGGCGGATCTGGGCGCGCACCGCCACGTCGCGACCGGAAATGCGCACGCGCTGCGCACCATCGACGATCGCCCGCCCGAGAGTGCCCTGCGCCTGGAAGCCGACGAACAGCACGGTGGAATCGCGCCGGGGCAGGTTATGCAGCAGATGGTGCCTGATCCGCCCCGCCTCGCACATGCCCGAAGCCGACAGGATCACCGCGCCCGACACGGTGTTGAGCCGCATCGATTCGAGCACGTTCTCGACGTAATGGAACGAAGGGTGACGGAACACCTCGCCCGAGCCGAGGTCCTCCAACTCCTTGCGGTGATGCCAGAATACTTTGGTGGTCTTGCTCGCCAGCGGCGAATCCACGAAGACGGAAATGCCCTGCAGACACCCGGTGTTGATCAGCCGCGCCAGATCGAGCAGCAATTCCTGCGTCCGCTCCAGCGCGAAGACCGGGATGACGAGGTTCCCGCCCCGCCCCAGCGCGGCCTTCACTTCGCTTTCCAGTATCGCGCGGCGTTGCTCGATGGTCACTTCGTCCCTGTCGCGGTCGCCATAGGTGCTTTCGCAGACGACGTGGTCGAACCCGGACGGGGCTGCCGGATCGGGATGGAAGCTTTTGTGCGCCGGCCCCAGATCGCCCGAGAAGATCGTGCGCACTCCGCCGGCCGCGATTTCGACCGAGGCCGAGCCGAGGATATGGCCGGCATTCCAGAAGCGCGCGTTGACGCCGGGGCAAGGCGCGATGGCCTCGCCCAGCTTCACCGTGCGGGCAAGCTCGATCACGCGGGCGGCGTCTTCGACCGTATAGGTCGGCTCGAACGCCCGGTCGCCGGCACGGTCGGCGCGGCGGTTGCGCCGCTCGACGTCCTGCTCCTGGATGCGCGCGGCGTCGGGGAGCATGACCTCCAGCAGATTGAGCGTCGCCTTCGTGCACCAGATCGGACCGCGATAGCCTTCGGCCACGAGCCTGGGCAGCAGGCCGCTGTGGTCGATATGCGCATGGGTGACGATCACGCCGTCGAGCTTGCGCGGGTCGAAGCCGAGCGGCTCGCGGTTCAGCGCTTCGAGTGTGCGCGAACCCTGGAACAGGCCGCAATCGATCAAAAGGCGGTGGCCGCCGAAGGCATATTCGAAACACGAGCCGGTCACCGTCAGGCCGGCACCGTGAATGGTCAACTTCGGGGGACTCATGACAACTCCGGTTCGCGCTGGCGGGTCGGCAATGCCGTCGGCTAGGACTCGTCGGCGCAGGCCTCGAGCCGTTCGGGGTCGCACACCACGATCGTCCGCCGGCTCGGCGTCTCGATCACGCCTTCGTCGCGCAAGTGCGTTATCTGCCGGCTGACGGTCTCGATCGTCAGCCCCAGCAAGTCGGCGATATCCTGGCGGCTCAGCGGCAGCTCGAACTCGATCGATCCGGGTATGTCGGCATCGTCGCACGGCTTGACGGCGCGCGTGCTCATCTCGAGCAGGAACGAGGCGACGCGCCCGGTCGCACTCTTGCGGCCGAGCAGCAGCATCCACTGGCGGGTCCGGTCCAGCTCGGTCAGCGTGCGCTGGAGCAGGCTGTGCTCCAGTTCCGGATGGCCGCGCGCGAATTCGTCGAACGCGGAGCGCCGGAAAGTGCAGATCTCGGCGTCGGTGAGCGCCACGACCGAATGGTTGGTCTTGGGGCCAAAGGGCCGCCCGATGAAATCGCCGGGAAACATGATGCCGAGCGTCTGCTCGCGCCCGTCCACGGTCGACACCGAAAGCTTGAGCACGCCTTCGATGACGTTGCCCACGAGAAGCGACTTGTCGCCCTGCCACACCATCGTCTGGCCGCGCTTGAGTGTCTGGTGCCGGCCCAGATTGCTCAGCGCCTCGAGTTCATCCGCCGTCAGCGACCGGCAGATCGCCGTGTCGCGGACGGCACATTGCGCACAGGCATTCATGGTCTCACCACCTCAGCATTTAATTTATTATCTTTTCTATCGACCTGCAACGAGCGGCCGAATATCCGTAATTCACCGAGGGTAAAAGGCCGCCCGCCCCCATCTACACCGCCGAGCTGAAGCGCCGGATCGAATCGCCGCGATAGGGATCGAACAGCGCGGCTATCGTGCGGGCATAGGGCAGCGCCGCCTCCGCCAGCACCAGCGTGCCGCACGCCAGTTCGGCAAGGCCGCGTTCCACGAACCGCCCCAGGCGCGCCGCCGCCTCATCGATCAGCGCATCGCCGATCACGGCGCGCCCGGTGCAGAGCAGGTCCTCGATGATCTTCCCCCGCAGGCGATCGTCGGCCGAGCGCTGAATGCCGCGCGCGACGGTCAGCCGCTCGCGCGAGAGCATCATCTGGTAGCGCCCCGGATTCTTCTCGTTCTGCGCGAGAAGCTGCGGGAAGCTGCTGATGGCGGAAGCGCCGAGGCCGATCAGCACCGGTGCATCGTCATCGGTAAAGCCCTGGAAGTTGCGACGCAGCCGCCCGCTGGCGGCCGCCTCGGCCAGAGGATCGCCGGGCCGCGCGAAGTGGTCGAAACCGACCGGCACGTAACCGGCCTCGATCAGTCGGCGATGGCCGCGCTCGGCCATCTCGAAGCGCGTTTTCTGGTCGGGCAGCGCCGAGCCGTCGATACGCCGCTGGCGGGCGATGAGCTGGGGAACGTGGGCATAGCCGAACAACGCAATGCGATCGGCCCCGAGCCGGCATGCCTGGTCCAGCGTGGCATCGAGATCGGCGAGGGTCTGGCCGGGAAGCCCGTACATCAGATCGAAGTTGATCGACGCGACGTCCGCCTGCCGCAGCAGTTCGGTGCAGGTCTCGATCAGGTGAAGCGGCTGCACCCGGCCGATCGCCCGCTGCAGATCCGGCTGGAAGGTCTGCACGCCCAGGCTGGCCCGCCCGACGCCGACGCCCGACAGGACGCCGGCCCAGGACAGGTCCATCGAGCGCGGATCGAGTTCGACCGAGATAACGGGATCATCCAGCGTGAAGCATTGCGTCAGCGCGAGCATCAGCCTGACGAAATCGGTGGGCGGTATGGCGTTGGGACTGCCGCCGCCGAAGGCGATCCGGCGCACCCGCGCGGTGGGCGGCAGCCGCGCGCCGACCAGCGCGATCTCGCCATGCAGCGCGTCGAGGTAGGCGGCCAGGCGTTCCCGCCGGTTGCTCCGGTTGGTGTTGCAGCCGCAGTACCAGCAGATCGCCTCGCAAAAGGGAATGTGAATATAAAGCGAGACGTCGCCGGTGGCGCTTTCCAGTGCGACGGCGAATTCCCCCGCGCCCACCTGCGGCCCGAATTCGGCCGCTGTGGGGAAGCTGGTGTATCGGGGCACCGGCGTCGCGAGCAGATCTGGAAAGTACGGCCACATGCGAGCCGTGTTATCGCCGCTCAGCGCACGCTACATTGCGGTGCGTCAAATATGGCACTGGCCCCGCTTGCGCGCGTTGCCGCCGTGACAGCCCTTGCAGCAGCCCCTGCTTTCATCGGGTCCGGGCCGAGCGGGGTCCAGAGGGATCGAAACGGTCCGCGCGATTCCGTCCTCGGCGCACAGCAGCGCCGTGACCGTCCCGCCCTGCGCGGGCGCCGCCGCGCCAATCGCGGCGGGAAGGAGCGCCATGAGGCCGAACAGGGCGGCCGGCTTCATGCCCCGCCCGCCTCGTCGTCGATCAGGATGCGCGCGGCCGCGCCTTCCATATCTTCGAACTGTCCGCGCTTCAGCGCCCAGAAGAAAGCGGCAAGGCCGCACAGGCCCATGATCAGGGCGATCGGGATCAGGACGGCGAGGCCGATCATGGCCGCGCCCTGGCGAGCCGGAGCGAGTTGGCGATCACCAGGATCGAACTGGTCGACATGGCAATGGCAGCCACGAGCGGGGTGACATAGCCCAGGATCGCGAGCGGGACGGCCAGGACGTTGTAGCCGATCGCCAGGCCCAGGTTCTGGCGTACGACCGCCATCGTCCGCCGCGAACCCTGCAGCGCGCGCGGCAGGCCCAGCAGCGAGTCGCCGAGGAAGACGATATCCGCCGCCTGCCGGCCCACGTCGCTCGCCGAAGCGGGCGCGATCGACGCGTCCGCCGCGGCCAGCGCGGGCCCATCGTTGAGGCCGTCGCCGACCATCAGCACCCGGTACCCGGCATTCTGCAGCCGGGCGATGGCATCGCGCTTGTCCGCCGGGCTCGCGTTCGCCTGGGCGGTCAGGCCGGTCGCGCGGGCGATCGGGGACACCGCGCGCGCATTGTCGCCCGAAAGGATCGAGCAGGACACGCCCATGGCCGTGAGCCTTGCCAGCGCCTCGCCGCAGTCGGGCCGAAGCTGATCGACGAAGGGGATGAGCCGGATCGGCCGCCCGGCGATATCGAGCGCCGTCGCGCTCTGCCCCGCCACGTCCGGCCGGCGCAGCGCCACCTCCATGCCGTTCCACCGGCCGCGCATGCCCAGGCCGGGGGTCTCACGGACATCCTCGACCGCGGCCGCGACGTGCCCTTCGCCGGCGAGCGCGACGGTGAGCGCGCGCGACAGCGGATGGCGGCTGTGCGACGCCAGCGCGAGCGCGACTGCCGCCTCCTCCGCCGAGAGGGCGGCCAGTACGTCCGCCGCCGGGGCCGGCCGGCCCAGCGTCAGCGAGCCGGTCTTGTCGATCAGCGCGCGGTCGATGCGGGCCAGCCGCTCCAGCGCGCTGCCGTCCTTGACCATGATGCCCTGGCGCATGAGCCCCGCGCAGGCGGCGACCTGCGCCACCGGCACCGCCAGCCCGATCGCGCAAGGGCAGGTGATGATCAGAACCGCGATGGCGATGACGGTAGCGTTATAGACGCTGGCTCCGGCCACCAGCCAGCCGATGAAGCTCACCAGCGCCAGCGTATGGACCGCCGGCGCATAGATGCGCGCGGCGCGGTCGGCGAGCCGCACGTAGGCCGAGCGCGCCTGCCCGGCCGCTTCCATCAGACGCGCGATCTCCGCCAGGGATGTGTCGTCGCCCGTTGCCGTCACACGCACGTCGACAGGCGCGTGGAGGTTCAGCGTTCCGGCATGGACGCTATCGCCGCCCCGCACCGCGACCGGCGCGCTTTCCCCCGTCAGCAGCGACTGGTCGACCGCGGTTTCGCCCGCAACGATCTCGCCGTCGGCCGCCAGCCGCTCGCCGGCGGCCACGCGCATGAGACTGCCCGGCACGATCCGGTCGGCGGATACCCAGGACACCGCCCCGTCCTGCCCCACCACCATCGCGCCCGTCGCCGCCTGGCGCAGCAGGGTATCGACGCCGGCGCGGGCACGGTCGCGCATGGCCGCATCCAGCGTGCGCCCGGCCAGGAGGAAAAGCAGCAGCATCAGCGCGCCGTCGAACCATGCGTGACCGCCGCCGACGATCGTCTCGTAAAGGCTGAGGGCCGTCGCCAGGGTGACGCCGATCGTGATCGGCACGTCCATATTGGTCCGCCCGCGCCTGAGCGCGCTCCAGGCAGACGAGAAGAAGGGGCGGCCGGCATAGGCGATGGCCGGGACGCCGATCAGCGCCGACAGCCAGTGGAACAGATCGCGCGTCGGCCCGGCGGCGCCCGACCAGATGCTGACCGACATCAGCATGACGTTCATGCTGGCGAAACCGGCGACGGCAAGCGGCGCGAGCAGCGGCTTCACCGCCGATGGCGGCGCCACCACGTCGGCGCGCGGCTGGCTGGCGAAACCGATGTTTTCCAGCGCCGCCACCAGTTCCGGCACGCCCAGCCCCGGATGATGCTGCACCCGGACCTGCCGGGCGGACAGGTTGACCCGGGCCCGGGCCACTTCCGGCAGCGTCTCCAGCCCGCGCTCGACCTTGGCCATGCAGCCGCCGCAATGCATGGCGGGCACCAGCAGGACGGTTTCCTCCAGCCGCTCATCGGAGATCGGCACGATCGCGTTCACTGTACATCCTCCTCGGCGCGCCACGTCGTGCCCGCCGCCTGGACTTCCAGACGCACTCGCCAGCGGCCGGTAGGCAACGGCTGGAGCGAAAGAAAACGCCCGCCGCCCTGCGCGGCGAAGGCCAGCGCCTGATCCGGCTGCCGGCCGAGCGGATGACGCGCCATGCCGGCAAGCACGGCCTCGCCGGGCGGCAGGCCCCGGACGGTGACGGACAGCCGGCCGTCGGCGGCCCGCCCCGCCTCGGCGCTCCAGCCGAGCGCCTTTTCCGCCGCCGCCTCGTCCAGCCAGCGGTTGAAATGCTGGCTGGCGACGTAGGAGTTTTCCACCACCACGCCGCCGAACGTGCCGACGGCAAGGCGCGCCATCAGGATGTTGACCGCGGCGACGACGCCGAAAAAGGCGATCATGATGGCGGTCATGTGGCGGCCGGTGAAACCGCGTCTGGCGTTCGTGCTCATTCGTCGCCTCCTGGCGTGTCGAAGCGTGTCTCTTTGGTTACCGCCCCGCCTTCCATGTCAAGCGGACGCAGGCTGAAGCTGAAGTCCTGGGCCTTCGTGCCCGACGGCGCAATGACGTAGAGCCGGATCGGCTCCGTCTGGTCCGGGGCGACAGTGCGGGCCAGAGACCGGGCGGCGGCGGCGCGCGGCATGTCGTCGCTCCACATCGTCGCGCCCTCCAGCCCGGTCAACCCGATCACCATCTGCCGCGGCCGGCTTTCCATATTGCGCAGCTTGAGCGTGTAGGCATTACGGACGCTGCCGTCGCTCATCAGCATGAACGACGGATTGCGGTCCTTGCCGACCGAGAGCCCGAGGTGCTCGCGCGTGCCGAGCGCGAAGAGCAGCACGGCGCCGATCGCGCACCAGCCGGCGAAATAGACCATCGTGCGCGGGCGCAGGATCGCCTTGACCACGCTTTCGGCCGGCCCGCCCGCCGCCTCCCTTTCGCAGCCTTCCAGGGTGGCATAGTCGATCAGCCGAGGCTTGCGGCCCACTTGCGTCATCACCTGATCGCAGGCGTCGATGCATAGCGCGCAGGTAATGCAGCCGATCTGCGGCCCCTCGCGGATGTCGATCCCGGTCGGGCAGACGGCGACGCACTGGTTGCAGTCGATGCAGTCGCCGAGCGGAACGGACGAGGTTCTTGCCTCCTTGACACTTCCGCGCGGCTCGCCGCGCCAGCCCTTGTAGGTGACGATCAGCGACTTCTCGTCGAGCATCGCCGTCTGGATGCGCGGCCAGGGACACATGTAGACGCAGACCTGCTCGCGCAGGAAGCCGCCCAGAACGAAGGTCGCCGCCGTCAGCACGGCGACGGTCGAATAGGCGATCGGCGCGGCCTGGCCCGTCCAGAACTCGCGCAGCAGCGTCGGCGCATCGGCGAAATACATGATCCACGCGCCGCCGGTGGCGAAGGCGATCAGCAGGTAGATCGACCACTTTAGCGCCCGCTTGCCGATCTTCCCCGCGGTCCAGGGCGCGTTCTGCAGACGCATCTGTGCGTTGCGGTCGCCGTCGATCAGACGGTCGATGTGCTGGTAGAGGTCGGTCCAGACCGTCTGCGGGCAGGAATAACCGCACCAGGCGCGGCCGACCGCGCTCGTCACCAGGAACAGGCCGATGCCGGCCATGATCAGCAGCCCGGCCACGAAATAGAATTCCTGCGGCCAGATCTCGATGCTGAACATGTAGAAGCGGCGGCGCTCGAGATCGATCAGCACCGCCTGGTCCGGAGCATAGGGACCGCGATCCCAGCGCAGGTAGGGCGTACCGTAGTAGATGGCCAGCGTCACGACCATCCAGAACCACTTGATCGAGCGGAACTTGCCCTTGACGGCCTTGGGGAAGACCGCCTTGCGCTTTTCGTAGAGCGGGGCGCCGGCCCCCGGGGCTTCAGGGGCGAGCATCGGGCTCTGCCTCCGGCCCAGCCGCCATGGCGAAGTCCTCGCCGCCGCCGAGCGAATGGACGTAGGCCGCCAGCATCCTGATCGTCACCGGATCGAGCTTGCCGCTCCAGGCCGGCATGACGCCGGCGCGCGCGTTGGTCAGCGTCGCGTTGATCGCCTCGCGGCTGCCGCCGTAGAGCCAGATCGCGTCGGTCAGGTCCGGCGCGCCGAACTCGCGGCTGCCCTTGCCGTCGGCGCCGTGGCAGGTGGCGCAGTTGGCCGCGAACAGCTCCGCGCCGCGGGCCGCGGCCGCGCTGCGCTTCTCGAGCCCCGACAGCGTGCGGACATAGCTGGTGACGTCCTCGCTCTGCGCCGGCGTCAGCAGGCCGTCACGGCCGAATGCGGGCATCATGCTGGTGCGCGTCCGCTCGTCGTCCGGCTGGCGGATACCGTGGGCGATCGTCTGCTCGATCTCCCGGAGGTTTCCGCCCCACAGCCAGTCGTCGTCGTTGAGGTTGGGATAAAGGCCCGGCACGCCGGCCGCGCCGGCGCCGTGGCATTGGACGCAGTTGACCCGGAAGGCGGCCCGGCCGCCGGCGACCGCCGTCTTCATCAGTTCGGGATCATCGGGCAGCGCCTCGATCGGCGTCGCCGCGAGCCTGGCCATCAGGCCGGCGCGCTGCTGCTGGGCCCGGGCGGTCTCCTCGGCGAGTTGGCCGCGGCTCGACCAGCCCCACAGGCCCGGCGTGCCGGTCTTGAGCAGCGGGATCGCCGGATAGACGATGACATAGCCGATCGCGAACAGGATCGAGAGGTAGAAGCTCCACAGCCACCAGCGCGGCAGCGGATTGTTCAGTTCCTCGATGCCGTCCCATTCGTGGCCGACGGTTTCGACGCCGGTGGCGTCGTCGATGCGCTTAGTCGTCATGGTCGTCGCTTTCGAAGATCATCCGGGCCGCATTCTCGTTCGCCTCCCGCGCGCCCGGCCGGAACGGCCAGACGGCAAAGCCGACGAAGGCAACGAGCATGGCGACCAGGCCCCAGCTATCGGCAAGATGTCGCAGCGCATCATAAGTGGAATGGAGGCTCACCGGCCCTTCTCCTTGGCCAGATCCTCCTGCGCGGCGGCGGCGTTGACGTCGACCAGCGTGCCGAGCACCTGGAGATAGGCGACCAGCGCGTCCATCTCGGTCAGCCGCTGCGGATTGCCGTCGAAGTCGCGGACCTGCGCCTTGGGATAGCGCTGGGCGAAGTCGGCGGCATCGGCGTCGGGATCGGCCTGGACCGCAAGATCCGCGTTGGCCCTGGCGATGTCGGCCTTGGTATAGGGAACGCCGACGCGGGAAAGCGCGGTGAGATGCGACGTCATGTCGCCCGCCTGCAGATCGCGATCGGCAAGGAACGCATAGGGCGGCATCACCGATTCCGGCACGACCGAGCGCGGGTCCTTGAGGTGCTGGACGTGCCATTCGTCCGAATAACGGCCGCCGACGCGCGCGAGGTCCGGCCCCGTGCGCTTCGAGCCCCACTGGAACGGGTGGTCGTACATGCTTTCGGCCGCAAGGCTGTAGTGGCCGTAACGCTCCACCTCGTCGCGGAACGGGCGGATCATCTGGCTGTGACAGGTGTAGCAGCCCTCGCGGATGTAGATGTCGCGCCCGGCCTGCTCGAGCGGGGTGTAGGGCCGCATGCCCTTCACCTTCTCGATCGTGTTGTCGATCCAGAATAGCGGCGCGATCTCGACGATGCCGCCGATGGCGACGGTGATGAAGGCGAACAGGCCCAGCAGCGAGACGTTGCGCTCGAGCTTCTTGTGCCCTTCGAGCACGGGTGAAGAGGAAGTCATCGCATCGGCCCTTTATTCGGCAGGAACGAGATCGGGTTCGGGCGCCTCCCGCGCGGGCAGCGGCTTCGCCTGCCCGCCGGCGAGCGGCCGGTCCTGCGCCGGGTCGTAGGCGGCCTGGCGCAGCGGCGCCTCGTCGCGCAGCCTGCCGACGATCGTCAGCCAGACGTTCGCGGCCATGATCGCACCGCCGGTAAGGTAGAGCAGGCCGCCGAAGGCGCGCAGCAGGAACATCGGGTGGAGCGCGACGATCGTTTCGGCGAAGCTGTTCACCAGGTAGCCGTCGGCGCCGTACTCACGCCACATCAGCCCCTGGGTGATTCCCGCCACCCACATCGAGGCGGCGTAGAAGACGATGCCCAGCGTCGCGAGCCAGAAGTGCCAGTTCACCCAGCGCAGGCTGTAGAGCCGCTCGCGCTGCCACAGGCGCGGGACGAGGTAGTAGATCGCCGCGAAGGTGATCATGCCGTTCCAGCCCAGCGCGCCCGAGTGGACGTGGCCGATGGTCCAGTCGGTGTAGTGCGACAGGCTGTTGACCGACTTGATCGACATCATCGGCCCCTCGAAGGTGCTCATGCCGTAGAAGGCCAGCGCCATCACCATCATGCGGATGATCGGATCGGTGCGGACCTTGTCCCAGGCGCCGTTCAGCGTCATCAGGCCGTTGATCATGCCGCCCCAGCTCGGCATCCACAGCATGATCGAGAAGACCATGCCCAGCGTCTGCGCCCAGTCGGGCAGCGCGGTGTAGTGCAGGTGG
>Ga0172382_10004674_pt1 | contig 20862 bp, 18 predicted proteins | sample Leawel138RmetaG_FD_122245 | JGI IMG/M metagenome (GOLD analysis project Ga0172382, IMG submission 122245) | Leachate microbial communities from a municipal landfill in Southern Ontario, Canada - Leachate well 138R metaG | ecosystem: Engineered > Solid waste > Landfill > Unclassified | place... | reverse complement strand
TCTCGTCGACATTGCTGACCCGGCCGTAGGCGGCCGGCCATTGCGGATGGGATTCCAGCGCATCGACCAGGCGGCGCAGCATGCCGGGCAGCATCAGGTCGTCGCTGTTGAGCCACCCGACATAGGGTGCTGATCCCTTCGCGATGGATTCGTTGATCGCACTGGCCTGGCCGGCATCGGGATGGCTGCGCCAGCCAGCGAGCCTCCTGGACCAGCGTTCGAGGATGGCAACCGAATCGTCGGTCGATCCGGCATCGGCGACGAAGATCTCCACCGGAATATCCTGGCTCGCGATCGACTCGAGCGCCTGCTCGAGAAACCGCCCCTGGTTCAGGGACGGGACGGCGATCGTGACCAGCGGATCGCCGACGCCCTGGCTCATAAGCCGCGCGCCTCGCCGGCAAGGAAACTTCGATACGTCTGCGCGATGCCCTCGGAAAGCCCGATCCGCGCCTTCCAGCCGAGTGCGTTGATGCGATCGACCGAAAGCAGCTTGCGCGGCGTGCCGTCGGGCTTGCTGGTATCGAAGCGGATCTCGCCCTCGAAGCCGACAATCTTCATCACCAGCTCGGCGAGCTCGCGGATGGAGAGATCATCTCCGACACCGACGTTGAAGAGCCCGGATTCGATGCCGGACTCCATCATGAAGAGGCAGGCATCGGCCATGTCGTCGACATGCATGAATTCGCGCCGAGGCGAACCGGTTCCCCAGACCGTGAGCGTTGGTTCGCCCGCCTGCTTTGCCTCATGGACCTTGCGGATCAGTGCCGGCAGTACATGGCTGTTCTGCAGGTCGTAGTTATCAAAGGGGCCGTAGAGATTGGTCGGCATCGCCGAGACGTACTGCGTGCCGTACTGGCTGTTGTAGGCATCACAGAGCTTGATCCCGGCGATCTTGGCGATTGCATAGGGCTCGTTCGTGTGCTCGAGAGGACCGGTCAGCAGGTAGTCCTCGCGGATCGGCTGTGGGCAGTCGCGCGGATAGATGCACGACGAGCCGAGGAACAGCATTCGCCGCACGCCCGCCAGCATCGCCCCGTGGATCAGGTTCGTCTGGATCGTGAGGTTCTGGTAGAGGAACTCGCCGCGATAGGCATTGTTCGCATGAATGCCACCGACCTTCGCCGCCGCATCGAAGATGTAGGCAGGTCGCTCGGTGGCGAGGAAGGCGGCAACCGCCTTCGCATCGAGGAGGTCGAGCTCCTGGCGGCTGCGGGCGAGGATGTTCGTGTAACCGTCCGCCTGCAGGCGGCGTACGATGGCCGAGCCGACCATGCCGCGATGGCCTGCAACATAGATCGGGGCGTCCCTGGAAATCGGCCCGGCAGCTTTGCTCACGATCCGGATCTCACTCGTTGTAGTCGTAGGTGGTGAAGCCGTGGCGCTTGACGAGCTCGTCGCGCTCGGCGGTCTTGAGGTCTTCGCGAACCATCTCGGAGACGAGTTCCTCGAAGGAGACACGGGGCGTCCAGCCGAGCTTCGCGCGTGCCTTGCTGGGGTCGCCCAGCAGGGTCTCGACTTCGGTAGGCCGGAAGTAGCGTGGGTCGACCGCGACGATGCAGTTGCCGGCTGCGTCGTAGCCCTTCTCGTCGACGCCGCTGCCGCGCCACTCGATCGTGATGCCGAGCTCCTTCGCCGAAAGCTCCACGAACTGGCGCACCGAGAACTGCTTGCCGGTGGCGATGACGAAATCCTCGGGTTCGTCCTGCTGCAGCATCAGCCACTGCATCTCGACATAGTCGCGGGCATGGCCCCAGTCGCGCCTGGCGTCGAGGTTGCCGAGGTACAGGTTCTTCTGCAGCCCGAGCTTGATGCGCGCCATCGCCCGGGTGATTTTGCGGGTGACGAAGGTTTCGCCGCGCAGCGGGCTCTCGTGGTTGAAGAGCGTGCCATTGCAGGCGTACATGCCGTAGGCCTCGCGGTAGTTGACCGTGATCCAGTAGGCATAGAGCTTGGCCACCGCATAGGGGCTGCGCGGATAGAAGGGTGTCTTCTCGGTCTGCGGAATCTCCTGGACCTTGCCGTAGAGCTCGCTGGTGCTCGCCTGATAGAAGCGGGTCTTCTTTTCCATGCCGAGGATGCGGATCGCCTCGAGCAGGCGCAGGGTGCCGAGCGCATCGGAGTTTGCGGTGTATTCGGGCGATTCGAAACTCACCTGCACATGGCTTTGTGCCGCGAGGTTGTAGATTTCGTCAGGCTGGACTTCCTGGACCACCCGGATCAGGTTGGTGGAGTCGGTCAGGTCGCCGTAGTGCAGGATGAAGCGGCGGTCGTCGACATGCGGGTCCTGGTAGAGATGGTCGATCCGGTCGGTGTTGAAGAGCGAAGCGCGGCGCTTGAGGCCGTGGACCTCGTAGCCTTTTCCCAGCAGGAATTCGGCGAGATAGGCGCCGTCCTGGCCGGTGACGCCGGTGATCAGGGCTCGTTTCATGGAGTTCCTTGAGGAGAATGGCGCGTACGGCGTACGAGCGCCCACATATGAGGAGTCGAGAAACTGCAGCATGCATGGCGCCAGCAGTTGATGTCGGTTATCCGAGCGTCGCGAATTATACCGCGTACACCGAGGGCGGCGCCGACTGTCCCCCGCGATGCCGCGGCAAGTCAATAGATGCCGAACAAGCGATCGGCACGTTGCAGAACGGCATGTCTTGCGATGTAAGGTGCAAGGTGACAGGCTCGTTCGATCCGACCGGGAATGCGGCCAAGCGTTCGTTGGTGAATACGCTCCATTTCCTCGCGGCCCGTTGTCGACATCTGTACCATGGTCTTCTGGTCCGAATGGAACCGAAATCCGCCCAGATATCGCGGCAGGCGCGAGAATCGTGCGCCGGCGTCTTTCAGTCTGATAAGAAAATCCCAGTCCATGGCGAACTGGAACGATTCGTCGAGACAGGAGCCGATTTTTTCCCATATCGACCGCCGCCAGTAGAGAGTCTCCTGCGGGATGAAATCAACCCAATCAAGAACGGAATTGGAATGGGCTGGCAGCACCCATCTGCCGATATCCTGATCATTTTCGTCGATTATGATTCGATGCCCATAGACGACGTCGATATCCGGATGGCTTTCAAAATATGCAGATACGTAATTCAGTGTCCCAGGAAGGACGATGTCGTCACCATTTATCCATGCAAGAATCTCACCCTTTGCAAGCGCCATGCCGGAATTGATCGCGGCGGTTTGGCCTTTGTCAGGGCCGCTATGGAGATGGCTTAGTTGATCGCGTGCGGCATAGAGCTTCTCTGCGGTTCCGTCAGTGGAACCTCCGTCCATCACGATGTATTGAAGCGCTGAGTAGTTCTGTCCGAGAATGCTCGCTACGGTCTGTTCGATGTAATCGACTTGATTGAGTACCGGGGTTACGATAGAGATGGTTGGGCGACTGCCATCGGCAGGCTGTACATCGTAGCGAGGCGGCAATCGGAGCGGCCGCGGTGGATAGATCGCGAACTGGCCGAGACGGAAGCCCGTGATCGTCCTGAGCCATCCGGGGGTTCCCCCGGTTGTCACGGTGCCGCGGCCGGTTGCGTAAACCCGAGGTCAAGTACCCCAAGTAGCTGGCCGTCAGGTTCCAGCACCTCAGAGAATCGATAGCCGAACGACCGATACAAGGCGATCGCCTTCTCGTTGTCGGAATACACCTTCAGTCGAATGCGAACGGCTCCCGACAGGCTCGCCGCCAGGTGAAGGAACGACATCATTGCCTTCGCCGCTCCCGTACCGCGTAGTCTGGCTGATATCCAAATGCCGAGGCTCGGTGTGTCGAAGCCTTCATCCCAACCGCGAAGCATGCCGTAGCCAGACAGTTTCCCGTCGATCCAGAGCCCTGAATACAGATCACGTCCGGCACCGGAGCAAACCCGGATCGCGTTGTCCGCATCGAACGGATGTGGATGGAAGCGCCGCGCCGTTGGATCCGCGTTGATCTCCTCGAACATCCCGGCTACTGCCGTGACATGCTCCGGCTGAAGCGGAAGAAGTCCGAATGGCAGTCCGCCAAGCTTCACTTTGCTCCTCGATTCATGCGTTGTCTGGTGTATTTGCGCAATCCATTCCACCAGTCAGCCCAAGTCAGTTTGTCGCCGACAAGAGGGCCGGATCTAGCGATCGACTCGGTCAGCAAGCCGCCGATCCAGTATAGCGGCGCGTGGACGTTCAGCCAGGACCACACAGCCTTGAAATACAAGGTCCTGTACAGCAAATGATATGTGTCGCCTTGATGAGCTGAATGAAACTTCGCATACAGGTTGTCACTGATCGCCTGAACAAAATATGGAGACACTTTGCCGAAGTGTTGCCTTTGCGTAGCGGCGACCTCCGAAAGCAGGTCCAGGAGTTGCGCGGTGGTCTTGGTGGTTTCGTACCAGCGGTTCCCGGAGATATCTGCCGCACAGGGGGCGAACTTACAGTCGCCCAGAGCGAACCTCACCCAGAGGTCATAGTCCATGCAGAACTGCAATGACTTGTCGAGTCCGCCGATTCGTTCGTAGGCATCCTTCCTGAAGTAGGCGGATGGTTGTGCCATGTATCCCTTCTCGAAAAGCTCCTTGCGCGGATCAACATTGCCGCCGACCGCGATGGTCGGGTACGGCCGCGGGTTGCTGCCGTCGGCATCCATGTAATGTCCTTGGCCGACGACAACCTCCACGGTGGGATCGGACGCGATGACCCGATCCACTTCCCAGAGGGCCTGGTTGGTTTGAACGTCGTCCGAGTTCACCCAGGTCAGCCATGGCCGCGTAGCGCGCGCAAAGCCTTTCGCAATTGCATCGGACTGGCCCTCGTCGGGCTCGCTGACCCAGGTGATCGATGTTCCGCGACGCTTGAGCCTCTCGACCGTATCGTCGCTCGATCCGCCATCCATGACGAGGATCTCGGCATCGGGGTAACGCTGCTCGAGGATGCTATCGAGCGTTGCGTCGATGAATCGTCCCTGGTTGTACGAGGGTATGACGATGGTGAAACCAGTTCGCTTGTCTTGCATTGCTAATGCCTATGCCGAAATTCTCCGTGCCTCACGTATCGAGGCAGCCAGACGCCTCGTGGAGCGCACGAGAAGCCTGGGAAACCACCGGACGTTCAGCCAGATGAAGTTTCGCCAGGCGAGTATCCCGACACGGCGACCGGGCGCGACTGATTCGCCCTTCGTCCATGCCGCCCCGTGTACCGCAGTATGGGCGTATCGGTATGCCCAACTGAACGGTACGCATCCGTAGTACTGGTGCACGGTCTGGCATATCCCGAGCAGCAGCGAGGCGTCTGCATTCGCGGTAATCGCGTCATCATGCAGGCGGGACAATGAAAGCTGTTCGTCGATGAAGTGGAACGGTAGATCCTGTTGCCAACGCAACCAAAGCTCGTAGTCAAGGATCTTCGATGCGAGCGCTCCACACAGCGTAACGGCCTCGCGTCTGAAGAACACCGACGGCTGAGGCTGCAGGCAAAAGTGCATCATGCGGCGCCGTTGTTCGCGAATCAAAGGACTCCAGTCGACGGGATAGTCGGTTACCGGGGAAAGATTGCTGTCGACATAGCGATTGCCGCCATAAACCACGAGGGCACATCGATTGAAATGAAAGAAGGCCGCTACCTTCCAGAACGTGTCGGGGAGGTAGAGATCGTCCGAATTGATCCATGCGATGACGTCACCGCTCGTATTCGCGATCCCCTTGTTCACGCCGGGAAAGTGACCCCCGTCCGGCCGTGAATCGTAACGGAGCACCCCAGGATGGCGTTCTTCGTAGTCCTGGAGAATGCTTGTCGATTCATCGGTCGAACCCCCATCGGCAACGAATACCTCCATGTTGGGGTAGACCTGTGCAAGCACGCTGTCCAGTGTCTGGGCAAGGAACTTTGCCTGGTTGAACGACGGGATGACTACCGAGAATCTTGGTAGGCGCGAGGGCGGCAACGCCCGGACCGTAGCGAGGTCTTCCTCGCTGGGAACATAAGCCAGGCTGCGCTCCAGATCATTCATTGCTGGTTCCCGGGGCTGGGCGATTCGCGATCCTTCTGACGGAGTTCGCCAGCGCCATGCATATTCGATCAATGTCCTCGTCGGCAAGTCCGCTGTACGTCGGCAGATTGACCCCATGGTCGCCGAGGAACTCGGCATTCGGAAGGGATTGTCCCTCGGCGTACATCGGCAACCGGTGCATGGGAACGAAAAACGGCCGAGTCTCTATGCCATGGTCTTCCGCAAGGATCCGCATCAGATGATCTCGATCGTCGGCGTCGCCTCGTTCGAGAACGACCGAGAATAGCCAATGCGTACTGACGTAGCCGTCGATCTCGGCAGGCAATTTCAGCAAACCTTCGCTGGCCAGCGATTCCAGTCGGTCGCGATAACGCAACGCGATCCGGCGCCGTTCGGTTAGGTGATGGTCAGCCATCTCTATCTGCGCCAGGCCGATCGCCGCAGCGACATTGGTCATGCGGTAGTTGTAGCCGATAACCGGATGCCAATAGCGACGGTTCAGATCCATTCCCTGGCCGCGAAGCATCCGGGCATGATCGCGAGCTTCTCCGTCGCGCACCCATAGCATGCCGCCTTCCCCCGTCGAGATGGTCTTGTTCCCGTAGAAGGAGAAGACTGCGGCGTCGCCGAAGGTGCCGGTCATCCGTCCGCCCACGGAGGCGCCGAAGCTTTCGGCGCAATCTTCGATCAGCCATGCCCCTCGCTCACGACAGAGGTCTGCGACGGCCGTGATCGGACATGGCAATCCATAGAGATGGACTGCCATGACGCCTACGGTTCGTTCGGTCCATGCTTGCGATATCGACTCGACCGTCACGTTCCACGTCGCATGATCAGCATCGGCGAAAACAGGTCGTGCGCCACAGTAAGCGACGGCGTTTGCGCTTGCGACATATGTGAGGCTCGGAACGATGACCTCGTCACCTGGTTTGAGCCCCATCGCCAGGCATGCCAAGTGCAATGCCGTCGTGCCGTTGTTCGTGACGAGGCATCCATCGAGTGCGAGATAGTCGCCCAGCGCTTTCTCGAAGCGGGAAATGTATGGCCCATTACTCGAGATCCAAGTCGTCTCGATCGCGTCCATGACATAGGACTTCTCGTTGCCGAGCAGCACGGGTTGGGATACGGGGTATCGAATAGGCATTTCAGCTTGTGGATGAGGAGATTGCGTACTGATAGACGCGGTCGAGGTTCTCGATGTAGCGCTCCAGGCTGTGCTCGTTGTGAACCTTGACCGATGCTCGAGCAGCATGCGCATGCGCATCATCAGGATCCTCGAGCCAGCGAATCATCTGCCGAGCCATGTCTTCCGGATCGAACGGGTCGAAAAGGAGTCCGGCATCGCCTGCCATCAGCTCGGGCAAGGAGGTGACATTCGAGCACATTGCGGGTACTCCCAGCACTTGTGCTTCTATAACCGGATAGCTCGACGCTTCGAATGTCGATGGCATGACGCAGAAAAGGGAGGCCTTGTAGAGCGCGGCAAGATCTTCTACCGGTACATAGTCGAGGCAGCGGATGCGCTCTTCCAGTCCGAGTTCCTTGATTCTTCGTTCCACCGTAGGCCATCCGCTATGACCTCGAAATCCGGTGAATACCAGGCAGACATCGTCGCCTGGCCTGCGATCGCGCACGATCGACAAGGCTTCAACGAGGCGCACATGATTTTTGTGAGGCCAGAACTGAGCTGGAAACAGTGCGTATCGAGCCGGCAGCGCATAGCGATCGCGTGCCGCGTCGATATTGAAGTGGATCAGACCGGATTCCACCATCGGGTTCCAGGTCACAGGTACGGTAAAGACCTTGTGAGCTGGAACGCCCATCTTCTCGATCAGATCGTTGCGAACGAAATTGGAAGACACGACGATGGCTGTCGCCAGTGCCGCCGAGAGGCCGTAGGCATGGTTTCTTGCTTCGATATCCGAAGGTCGGAAGTTCTCCGGGAAATGCAGATGTTGCAGATCATGGAGATTCAAGACCGATGGGATCCGAAAATCAAGTTTCGAGAAAATCTGCACCGGACTGTGCAGAAGATCGGCGCCGATGTCTTCGGCGAGGCGATGGAACGTCGCCATGGAGGTGCGGGCGCTTATACGCATTGGCGAAGCAGGCCGCAGTCGGCGGGATGCCTTGGCAGCAAATGATATGGCAAGGCTTGACCGGGTCTCCCAGTATCCAACGGCGTCGCCGAAGTGTTTCCGCAAGGGAGGGAGCTGGTCTGGAAGGCAGATCAGGGTTACCTGGCGCCCCTGCTGGACAAGCGAGCTGACCAGCATCTTCATATAGGTTTCGACTCCGCCGGAGACGCCGAATATGATCTCCAGAGCGTCGACTGCGACATGGGGTCCGTCATGGCGGCGTCCCGGCGGATGATAGGTTCCCCAGCTCGGAGGTACGGGTTTCCTGCGCCAATGAAGGGCGGCATCCGGGATGCCCTTCAGCAGTGCCTTGCGTTCGAGCTCGATGCGGGCATACTCGGCCAGAACGTCGGAACGGGTTCGCCGCTGCGCATTGGATTCGAGCGTTTGCTCATGGTTGCGTGTGAGCTGGAGTCGGAGATGGTCGTTGTCGGTGATCTGACGGCCGATCTCGGCGTTGGCTCGATCGAGCGCTGCGTGAATGGTGTCGGCTCGCCGCGACGCTTCGGCAGCCTGGTCAGTGAGGAGGTCGATTACCTCCTGCTTGGCAGCCTGGTCCGCCCGGAGTGCCTCGAGCTCATCGGAAAGACTGGCCGAGATGCTGGCAAGCGAATCGCGGTCCCCCTTCAACTGGCCATAGTCGCCTCGCAACGCTTCGAGTTCGGGATAGCGGATATCGTCATGGACGCATGGAGGCAGCGCCAGGCGTCGGTGCAGGAGCCAATCCTCTTCCCGGAGGTAGAAGCGACTCAACCCGTCGTAGTAGGCAAATCGATATCCGTGCGAGAGCAGGACCGGTTCCCATTCATCCCAGTTCCGGATCGCGTCGATGTTGTCCCAGTCCTTTATCGCCACGGCAGGTCGCGTCGCCTCGATGACCAAGACGCGGGGCCGAAACGCCTGCCAATCACCTCCCGCGATGACCTGATCCTCGAAGCCTTCGACGTCGATCTTCAGGAAGTCGATAGTCCTTCCGTTGGTCAGCTTGGCAAGGTCCATGAGGGTCAGGACATCGACATCGTACGACTCAACCTGCTTGCCGGCTGCCCGTAGTGCTGCAGCCTGGCCCTCATCGACAGTCGAAAGCGAGCTCAGGTCGATGCATTCGTGCAGGAGCAGTGTTCCTCGGCGGGGTCCGGCTGCGACCTGCAGGTTGATATCGTCCGGGCGTTGCTCGACGAACAGGGCGTGCTGGCGAGCAATGGGCTCGACGTTGATCCCTCGCCAGCCGCGGTCATAGAAGTGCCGGGTAACCGAATGCAGGGTCGGGTCCCAGGCGCCGATGTCGATGTAGAAACCCTGGTCGTGCCCGGCGAAAAGACGCGCCAGCATCACGTCTTCGAAGTTCTGCGCGTAGGTCAGCATGTGATTACCGTTCGGCGCCCTGAGTTTGGCTATCCCTGATGATGGCCAGCGTCTGGGTTCCGGGAAGATCGGCTACGCCGTAATGGGAGAAGAGGCACGGCTGTCCGAATCTCCGATTCACTACCGAGAAGGCGGCGGCAGCGTTGACATGACAGAGACGATGGATATGCGGTGATATCTCGGCGGGAGTGTATCGGTTGCGCTTGTCGAAAATGGTTGGAGGCAGCTCTGCTGCGCCGAGTTCGATCGTATATTCACCAGGGTCGACCGCTAGGTCGACCTGTTGAACGACTCTCAGAACGCTGCCGCTTTCGATGTGACGTATATTGGAATCATCGAACTGAAGGGAGTTTCGGCCATGTACCATCCAACCCTTGGCATTGATCAGTGACATACCTATCAGTGGAATTTCGACGTGCTCGGTGAAAAGAAAGTCGGCGTGAATCCGCATCGTTTCACCTTGTTCGAACACTCGACAGGGGCGGTCGTCGTTGTCGGTCAACAAGGCCCTCAAGGCGATGACGCTGCCTTGGCCATGCTGATTCCGGCCCCTCATGTCGATTGTGCCGTCACCCGTTGGCCAAGCAAGGGTTGGCGACTCCGTTTCGTTGGCCAGCGGAGAATCGGGGTCCGGTGATTTGGAAGGCGAGGCGCGGGCTGAACGACCGGTTTCTGTTTCGCGTTCATGGTGGAAGTAATATTCGACAGCTTCGCGTCCGGATCCGTTGAAGACGATTCGTCCCTGGGATAGAACGATGCCCTTGTTGCAGAATTCGGCGGCATCAGCCATTGAATGCGTGACAAGAAGTACGGCCATACCCTTTTGCCGGAGCTCGGCCAGGCGGGCGTAGCACTTCTGCTGGAAGAATACGTCACCCACCGTAAGTGCTTCGTCCACCAGGAGCAGTTCGGGTTCCACGGCAATCGCGACGGAAAAGGCCAGTCGCAAGAACATTCCGCTGGAGTACGTCTTGACCGGCATGTCGACGAAATCGCCGATCTCCGCGAACGCAATGATGTCCTCGAGCCGCTCTTCGACTTGACGTTTCGAGAGACCGAGGATGGCTGCGTTTATGAAGACGTTCTCCCGGCCGGTGAAATCAGGATTGAACCCACTTCCGAGTTCCAGCAGGCCCGCGACCCGCGAGGGCGCATCCATGGTGCCTGCCGACGGTTCAAGTACACCAGACAGAAGCTGAAGCAAGGTGCTCTTGCCTGCGCCATTGCGCCCGATGACAGCAAGCGCGTCTCCGGGCTGGATATCGAAGTCGATGTTTTCCAGCGCAACGTACTCCTTCGGGCGGCGTATCAGCTGGCCGAATAGAGTCGACAGGAGCCGGTGGCCCGGGCTCTCGTACATCGAATAACGTTTGCCAAGCCCTCGCACGGACATGAGGTGCTTCTTGTCGGCCATCTGGGCCCGAGGCTCGGAGATTGCCTGAGCGTTCAAGAGAGCAATCCGTGTCGGGAGAGTATGGAGTGATAGGCTGTCGCCAGTCCGGGTGAGTCATCGGCAAGCTGTACCAAGCAAGCCATTGCGATGTCCACCGCTCCATATACAACATGCATCGTCCAAGCAAGACGGCACATCGCTTGCGGCGACATCGTTGTCAGGCGGCTGAAGGACGGCATGTACACCGCATCGGCCCAAAGCATCTGGGAAACGCGCTGGCCAACGATGTGCGGTCCGGCGATCATCCGTCTGCCTTCTATGCCATGGAAGTGATGGAACATGAATCCGGCGTCGGTCATGAACCGGTCGACTTCCCCGAAAGTTGCCTCACCGCGGTAGATCGGTACGAACTCGACCTCAGCGTGGACGATCGCGGTGCTGCCGAGAAGCCGCGTTGCATGCTGCAGTACCGCAAGACTGGCTCCCTGTACATCGATCTTGAGAAAGTCGCACGATTCGACTTCCACCGTGTCGTCGAGTCGCCTGGTCTCTATCGGAGACACCGAGATGATCTCGCAAGGTTCGGCAAGACCTTCGTAGCGTGCCACTAGGTCGGTATCCGGATGCAGGAGCGACGAGACCAACGGCGACCGACAATGGTGGAAGTTTCCGAGCCTGCCATCGCCGATCGCGAACGGAAGGTACCGGCGCTGAGGGGAATGTCGCGTGTTCAGTGTTGCGCAGTCTTCCGCATCGGGTTCGAAGCCGATGACCCGGGACGCGCGGGCTGCAAGTGCGGCAGCGTAAATATCGTCTTCGTCGGTTCCGTGGGCTCCGACATCGACCACCGTATAGCCATCGATTCGGCCATCCAGGAGTGCAGCAAGCTCCAGGTGGTGCTGTATTGGAGCGATCGATCCATGTCGCGACGATTCACCTGTCACAGTAGGTCTCCGAACATCCGTCGGGTCCGCTGGAAGAACCACCAGCCAAGGAGCGCGAATACGCCCCACAGGAGGACCTGTTCCACTACTCCTGACAAAGCGGGGACGCGGCCCTCGAGCAGAACCGCTCGATAGCCATTCACGAACCATGTAATAGGGTTCCAGTGGATCACGGTTCGGAAGGCGTCGGGAACCGCAGTTGGTGGATAGACGACGGGAGCAAGGAACATGATCAACTGGGAAAGAAGGGGGCTGATCTGGGCAAGGTCGCGAAAGAACACGCCCAGCGCACTGAAGAAGTAGGCTACCCCAAGGGCCAACAGGATCAGCGGGGCGATAACGAGTGGCAATCCGACGATGCTCATGCCCAGGCCGTCGCCGAACAACGCTGCCGCACCCGCCAGCAGCATTGTATTGATGCCGAGGATGACTCCTGCGCTAGCCACGGCCACCGCTGGCAGCAGCGCCAGCGGGAACCGGATCTTCTTCACGAAGTTTGGTACGGAGACGATCGCGGTCGGTGTTCGGGTCATCACTTCGGCGATGAACAGATAGGGGACTAGTCCACCCATGATCATCATTGCGCCTTCGGCCGGCCCGGCGTCGCCACCGGGGTTCCAACGAACTCGCAGTACCACCGAAAACACGAACGTAAAGACAGCTAGAAGCAACGCGCCGTAAAGAAACGGCCACAGAGCACCCAGCGCCGTTTCCTTGTAGCGCTGGGCAAGGTCTCGGCGCGTCAGGCTGAGGCCCAGCCACCAATGCTGGGCAAGGGATTGACGCACCTGTTACTCCTGTGTGTGCTTGTTCACCAAGGATTCGAAAACCCGATCGCTTGCCAAGGCAAGACGCGAGGCCATGAATCCGCTGCGGTTGGCGCTCGTCGTGCTCGCCACGGGCCCATTCCGCTGGAGGGGGAGCTCTTCGTCCAAGGCGGCGTGCGCGTGTTGTCGACGTGAAGGAAATTATGCTTCAGAGTTTCCATGATCCAAGTCTGGATCATCGGCGCATAGCCGATTCCGTGCACGGTCTGCGACGGATCAGACGCGTCCTCATTCAGGAAGCTGATCTCGACGCCAATACTAGGGGTAACGTCCGTCTCCACGAGACGTGGGGAGTTGGTCATGCCATCAGTCTTTCGATAGCCCTAACAGAGCGTGCAGGATGATACAGGACCCCGGAAGCGAAGCGAATATCGTGTGGGATCAGATCGCTGGCGGAATTTCCTGTGTCCAGGCTCAGGACAATCGCCCGCGGATATCGCGTGCGGATATGCTCGGTCAACCCTCCATGCGCATCCGAAGCCGTAGCTCGGCATCTGAACTCGGGAAAAGAGCCTGTACAACGGCCTGTGCTTGCTCTTGCCTTGAGCACGGGCTCGCCCAGAACTGGGTCCAGTGTGGTCGGATACTCTTGGTGGCGCTGGTATCGAACATGGAAAAAGTTGCCGATTTCCACAGGCAAGTAGTGTATCGTAACGTTCAATGGGGCGAAGCCAAGTTTGGGTCAGCTCTTCCTCAGGGTTGTGCCGTAGCCGTCAGTCGGCGAATTGAAGATTCAATCCGAACGCTGCGAGCCCTAGTTTTCTATGGTCCGACACGCCGCTTATTTCGATCGGCGAGCGTGGCTCCTTTATGTCAAATACAATTCGTAATTGTCCTTGTCGCTCGAGGTCGGCAGGTATGACGGCATTGTATTTGTCACGTCCGAGAACTTCCCAATTTGCGATCACAGTGTTGTTCGCAAGAACCGATACAGGCTGAGGTCGGTGTCCGTCAGGCGACATTCCCCGAGCATCAAGCTCTAGAATAACGTCGCGATCCAGGCCTTCGGCAATCCCAAGCAAGATCACTGCCCGCGATCCGTTCGTCCAGCGGTGTTTCGCCTCCTGCACGGACCAGCCATTTAACAGGTACTTTGCCGATGAGCCTGTTTGCCCAAAGTCTATGAAATCTCCGATTTGATACGAGCGATCTGTCTTGTGCGAGCTGCCGTTCTCGAAAACGATGTCACTGTGCGACCATGATTCACCCTTGCGAACATCGCCTCGAACTTCGAGGCGGGTCATTGGCGGCGAGTAGTCCTGGAACCAGAAGTCTTGTGACCATTCATATCGATAGTACGGTCTGGTCACGGTTTCTCCGGAGATGGCAGCACTAAAGTCATCGCAGTCAAAGTCTTCGATACCTCCGAGAATACAAGGAACATATGAAAGGTGCATCGCTTTGTCACTTGTTTCAAGATGCCCGCTCGCCCCGCTTTTCTTGTGCAACAGGAGCGGTCTGGCTCCGCCGATATCGAAAATCGGCACATCGAGAGTCTGTTCGTCAGCTACTAGATCCATGGGTATTCGGTTGTGGGCGCCATGGTCTGCGGTAATGATTATTTCAGCGTGAGTGTAAATTCCAAGATCTTTCAGCTTTTCAAGCATCTTTCTTGCGAGACTCAAGGCCCCTCGTGTCTGATTGACATAATTTTCTCTTGAATCTACAAGATTGGGGACATATCTGAAATTTTCATCTACCGATAAAGGGTGGTGTGCGCCCATTAGGTGAATGAATTTGAATTCGCCGTCAAAGTCGGATGATACGCGGGCGGTGTCGACGAATGTTTGGACGAAGCGCCAATCCTCCCCGTGCGGTGAAGGTGGTTCAGTACTGTTGGCACCGAGTTTCGAAAGAAACCATCGATTTTCATCGTAAATGAATTTCTTGAGAAAAAGCGGACTGGCCCGGAATATTCCAATATCCAGTGCTCTCAGATTCTCACTGCTGGTTATACGCGAAGTTTTTGCACGAACTGATGGGGGAAACATTACGGTTCGGTCGAATGACGAGAACGTTGGGCGATGAACGTCTCCTATGACGCCGTAGTTCCGCGCCTGGTAATATGAAATGAGAGACGGTTTTTCGAATTCTTCTCGATGTGTGTCATCATAGGGAAAATCGTTGCGATACATTTTCCCTGTCAAAATCATCGGGACAGAGTGTCGCGTGGTCGGATAACCTCCGACCGTATTGGGGTAGTAGGTGAATCCGTCGAGAAATTCTGTTTCCTCTGTATATTTCTGGAGAGTTTCAAGAAACGCGTCGGATTGGTAAGAGTCGAGAATGATGACAATAGTGTTGTTTTTTGGATGAAAAGAAAGGGCTTCTTCTGTGCTGGGAAATTCGCCGATGCTGGAGGTTCGGGCGGTGAGTGTTGGGGTGTCATAAGTGAGGAAGCTTGTCGTCAGTGAGATTGCCCCGAGTAGCCATACGGCAGTTATTAGGTTTTTGGAGATCGACGGGGTTTTGATGGTAAATGCAATCGAGGCTCCGATGATAAACAACCAGACGACGATCTCGAGGTGGCCTTCCTTTCGAAAATTCTCCCACGGAAGTCCTCTGCCATCGAGTGGCCCTAGATCCCAGACCAATAGCTGGCTCTGAACCCATGCCGCGATCGCCAGGCCGATGAGCAAGCCCTGAATAATTTGTTGCGACTGAATTCGAGTCCGTGCGAGCTTGATGGAAGCAAGGAGGAGTGCAGTGCCAATGATGAATGCGATAGCGCAAGTGGCGAGAAGCGAAGTGAAGCTTCTATACTGGTCCTGATTGCCTAGGAACATCATCACTGGAGTGACGAGAAGGAGAATCCAAGGTAATGCGCCTGCGATGAGGAAATGTTGAAGTTTGATTTTCGTCATGAATGGCGGGTCTCAGGTTCCCGAGGGCGATCAAGGGCTATGCTTTATAGGGCAATTTCGGTCTGGGGCAGCGTGTCGATACGCGGTCCGCGTGTTAGCTCTCAAACTCCTGCTGCACCATCTGCAACAGATTGTTCAGCAACCAGTACAGCACCATCGCCGCCGGAAACGGATAGAACAGAATCAGGAAGGCCGCCGCCATCAGCAACAGCCCGCGGCGCTTGCGGCCCAGGTCAGCCGGCGCTGCATGGACGTCCCTAAAACGCAGGCTGGCGCCAACGGACACGAGCGCCATCAGCCAGGGCAGCAGATTGAAGGTGTCGCCCAGAAACGGCACCGTGAGTGGCAACTGGAAGATGTCGTCGGGATATGCGAGATCCTCGATCCACAGGAAGCTTTCCCCCACGAATTGCGGCATTTCCGCCAGTGCGTTGAAGATCGCGATCAGCACCGGCAGCAGAATGAAGAGGCCCAGCATCGGCTTGAGCGTGTAGAAAGGCGTGATGCCCCTTGCCTTGTGCGCGGCCATGATCCGCTTGTGCGCTTCCTCGCCGTCGTACTCCCGTTTGATGGATGTGAGCACGGGGGCCAGTGCCGCCCGATGCTCGCTGACCTGGCTCTGGAAGCGTGCGGTGGCAAGCGAGACCGGCAGCAGCACCAGCTTGACCAGGATCGCGAACAGGATCAGGGCGATCGCCCAGCCGGCGCCGGTGATCCGCTCCAGGAAGACGAGGGTGGCTTCGACAAGCTTCGAGAGCGCGGCAAGCGGGCTCCAGAGGTGTGCGTAGCGCAGCTGGTCGAGCGCGGGTTCGACTTGCCGCAGCAGCGGTTTCGATGTAACGACGGCGGGAAGTTCGGCTTCACCGGAGGGCGCGTCGAGCCGGATGCCGCGCTCGCCGATCGCGATGTCGATGCCTGCGCCCCGGATCGCCAATACATTGAATCGCCCGACGGCGGCAAACCATTCGTCCGGGGCGAGGCTGACGGATTCGCCATCGCGAAGTTCGGTGATGTCCTCGGGCGTGACTCGGAAATACCGCAGCCCGTTCAGGTAGTGGGCAAGGCCGTGGAAACGTTGTGGTTCGGCTATTGGCGCACTGCCTGCCACCGCGGGCTGGTCGAGATCGATCACTTCACCGGAAGGCAAGCCGATATGCACGGGTGCTGGTGACAGTGCTTGCGGCTGTGCAATGGCCTGACCATGCGCCAGCAGGAGGAAAACGATAAACGCGAGCCACGCGATCGCTCGCTCGGGGGCGAGCAGGCTCATTGGCCGGTCAATCGGAAGCCGGATGGGGTCATTCCCGGCCGGCGTCTTCGCCGGTCGTCGACTTCTTTCGTGAGAACAGGCCCTTGAGCTTGTACCAGTAGGTCTTGACCACCAGGCCCGCGGCCACAAAGGCGCCGATGATCGCCGAGACGATGGCGCTGCCCGAACCAGGGTCGAGATAGGCGAAGGCGGGTGAAGAGAACCCGAGGGCGAGGGCGAGGATTGCGAATTTCTTCATGCCGATCTGGCTCCTTGCTGTGTACGTGTCGATGCCTGTCCGAGCAGGGACATCAGGCAATCTGCGCCGGCGCTACCGCTGCGCCCGACGTTGAAGATCCAGCGCTCGCGCGCGGCGCGGGTAGCGAGTTGCCAGTTCCCGATGTCGGCCATCACGTCCTGTGCGACCCCGCCCAGGCCGGCCAGCTCGGCAGGCTCCACCACGGCGCCGACCTCCGTACGGATCTTCACCTCCAGCGGCTCGATCCCCAAGGCCTTGTAGTCGGGGTCGAGGATCTTCCGCGGTACGTCGACGAAGATCACCGGTCGCTCCTGCCCGAAGGCGAATTCCAGCGCCGCCCCCGACCAGTCGCTCACCATGATGTCCGATTCGGCGAGCGATGCATGGGCGTCTCCGTTTTCGTCCATCGAGAACCGGGGTTCGTCGGCATAGCGTGCCGCGATCTCGTCCAGCCCCCGGGGATTCAGTCGCCGGGTCTGCGGATGGGGGCGCAGGACGACCTTGAACCCGGCGTCGAGCAAGGGCTGTATCGCTGCTGCGCCGTGCAATTCGATCAGGCTGCTGGCGCCCCAGGAGGGCGCGACCAGGATCTGGCCCGGTTCACCGGGAGCGCGGTCGAGCGGTCCCGCATGCGAGTTCTCCAGGATGGTATCGAGCCGCCCGTAGCCATGCTCGAAGAGTGTCTTCGGGCGCAGGCCGTGCTGGGCTTCGCGCTTGCGGATCTCTTCCACATGATGCGGGCCGACGCAGAGCATCGAATCGAAGTGGTCGAAGGCCGCCGGGCGGTACACCATGTGCGTGCTGACCATCGAGTGGTTCAGGTAGCAGTAGTGCACCGGATGGGGCGATCTCTTGATGTGCATGGTCTGGAGATCGGGCATGGTCATGACCAGCACATCGGCATCGAGGGTTGCGAAGAAGGTGGTCCGCACCACACCCAGTCCCACATGGAAGGCCCGCAGGCCTGCGGGCGGCTCTCGATAGACCGGATCCTGTTCGGCCGACGTTACATACAGGACGGATTGTCCGTGCTCGGCCTGCAGGGCCCGAAAGACCGGCTCGAAATACGTCCAGTAGCCGGGGCCCTCGGAATAGAAGACCAATTGCCGCTCGGCGCGTGGCACTGCCCTGAATGCGCGCAATCCCCGCCATTCGCGCCGCAGGCGGCGAAGGCCGTCGAACACCATCCTACGCCTTGCGCGCTATGCACCGACCTACCATGGCGTCTTCGTTGCGGTATTTCGCGAGGCCGCGATTCTCGATTTCATAATCGATCGCGAAGCCGTACGAGGCCAGCGAATCAAGGAGATCGGAATGCGCCAGGAAGCGGCGGTAATGGCTGCCGAACTCCTTGCGGTCGCTTTCATCGCCAACAGTGCGATATTCGAAGAGCACGATGGAATCGCGGGGCAGCACGGCCGAGAGCATGCCGAAGAATTCCGACTGCTCCTCGGGTGTTATGGCATGCAGGAAAAACCGCGCATAGACGGCTACCGGCAGTTGCCGATTCCGCGCCTTCAGGAATTCCGCCACATGAGGCTGGGCGTCGGATACATTCACCTGCCGATACTCGATATGGGGGCAGGCGCCATCTTGCTGGCAGGCCTCGATCGCAGCGGCCGACGCGTCCATCGCCAGCACGTCGATCCCGAAGCTGCCGAAAAATTCGCTGTCACGGCCGTTGCCGCAACCGAATTCGATCAGGGTATCGATCCCGACCAGCTCATTGACCGCGAATGCCGCGAACTGGGATGGATACCTGGGCGCATGCTTGCCGGTTTTCCGGCCGGCATAGAATTCGTCCCAGTGGGCGCTGGCGGCGGCATTCGAAGTCGCGTCGATGAGCATGTATCGATAAGAACCTTTGCCGCGCTATCGATGCGGCCCATTACCCGATTCGGCAGTGGCTGGCGGACGGCGATGGCTGGCAGCGGAAGATGACGGAAAGATGACGGCCGAGTTTAATACAGGGGCGGACATCGACCAAACGGCCGATCGCCACTGTCTCCATCGTGCGACCGCTTGACCTGGCGCCGACTCCGTTGAGTTGGTTCGCGGAGTCAGGCGGCCAGTGCGTATGGCAACGGCACTTCGCCGTGCGCGACGACGCAGCTCTACCGCACATCGCCCCCGAAGGGGAATCCGGCGCTCGGCTGCTTGTCGGCCATCCTCAGTGCCAAGGGCTTGCGACTGGCTGTGCAGCCAGTCCACGACATCCACTCAGCCGTAGCTCTCCGCCTCCGCCAGCACCTTCCCCTCCCGGTCCTTCGCCGACAGTGTCGGCTCGGCCACGCCCCAGTCGATGCCCAGCGCCGGGTCGTTCCACAGCAGCGAGCGCTCGTGCTCGGGATGCCAGTAGTCGGTGGTCTTGTAGAGGACCTCGGCGAATTCGGACTTCACCACGAAGCCGTGGGCGAAGCCCGGCGGGATCCAGAGCTGGCGACGGTCGACGCTGTCCAGTTCGACCGTGACATGGCGCCCGAAGTTCGGGGACGATCGCCGCATGTCGACGGCGACATCCAGGATGGTCCCGCTGGCGACCCGCACCAGCTTTCCCTGCGGATGCTGGATCTGGTAGTGCAGGCCGCGCAGTACGCCGGCCGCGGAACCGGACTGGTTGTCCTGCACGAAGGCGGCGTCGATGCCGGTGGCTTCGGCGAACTTGCGGGAGTTGAAGCTCTCGAAGAAGTGGCCGCGGTCGTCGCCGAAGACCTTCGGTTCGATGATCAGGACTTCGGGCAGGGCGGTCGGGACGATGTTCATTGCAATGGCTTGGCTGGGCGTCGACTTTCAGCGCCGCTTGGGCGGTTCGTATTCGTCGGCCATGCGCAACAGGTACTGGCCGTAGTCGTTCTTGAGCAGGGGCTGGGCGAGGGCGCGCAGTTCGTCCGCGTCGATGAAGCCCATGCGGTAGGCGATCTCCTCGGGACAGGCGATCTTCAGGCCCTGGCGCTTCTCGATCGTCTCGATGAAGGTGGCGGCCTCGAGCAGCGAGCCATGGGTGCCGGTGTCGAGCCAGGCATAGCCGCGGCCCATCACTTCGACCGAGAGCTCGCCCAGGGAGAGATAGCGGTTGTTGAGGTCGGTGATCTCGAGTTCGCCGCGCGCCGATGGCCGGATCTCGGCGGCGAAGTCCGGTGCCCGGTGGTCGTAGAAGTACAGCCCGGTGACCGCGTAGTTGGACTTCGGCTGCTTCGGCTTTTCCTCGATGCTGACCGCCCGACCCTCCTGGTCGAACTCGACCACGCCATAGCGCTCGGGATCGGTGACCCGGTAGCCGAACACGGTCGCGCCGGATTCACGCACGGTGCTGCGTTGCAGCTGGGAGTAGAGGTCGTGCCCGTAGAAGATGTTGTCGCCCAGCACCAGGGCCGACGGCGCGCCGTCGAGGAATTCGCGTGCGATGAGCAGGGCCTGGGCGAGGCCGTCCGGCGAGGGCTGGACTGCGTACTTCAGGTTCATGCCCCAGCGGCTGCCGTCGCCGAGCAGTTCCTCGAAGCGCGGGGTGTCGGACGGTGTCGAGATGATCAGCACTTCCCGGATGCCGGCGAGCATCAGGGTGGTGAGCGGGTAGTAGATCATCGGCTTGTCGTAGACCGGCAGCAGCTGCTTGGAGGTCACCATGGTGACCGGGTACAGCCGCGTGCCGGAGCCGCCGGCGAGAATGATGCCTTTGCGCGTCTTGCCCATCTGCTTCCTTCGGCCTGCGGTATTCGTCGGCTGCCCGGCCCTCAGCCGCGTGCGCCGTAGTTGTGGTCGATCCACTTGCGGTACTCGCCGCTGCGCACGCGCTCGACCCAGGCCGGGTTCTCGAGGAACCAGGCCACGGTCTTGCGGAACCCGGTC
>Ga0172382_10004672_pt1 | contig 20866 bp, 18 predicted proteins | sample Leawel138RmetaG_FD_122245 | JGI IMG/M metagenome (GOLD analysis project Ga0172382, IMG submission 122245) | Leachate microbial communities from a municipal landfill in Southern Ontario, Canada - Leachate well 138R metaG | ecosystem: Engineered > Solid waste > Landfill > Unclassified | place... | reverse complement strand
GTGGCGATGGCGGTGCCGGTGCTGGTCTGGGTGGCGGGGCCGGTCTGGTTCCCGCCGCGCGAGGTCACCGAGGCGCTGAGCCTCGTGCATTTCTGGGCCTCGTGGGTGGCGATGGCGGGGCTGCTGCTGCATCTGGCGCTGCGCCACTGGCGCCTGCCGGCCGGGGCCGGGCAGGGGGCGCGGGGATGAGGTTCAAGTCGCAGCTGCGCTATCACGCCCGCTGGCTGGTGCTGGCGGCGGCGGCGGTGGTGCTCGGGCTCGGGCTTCATGCCGTGGTCACCCCCGCGCCGGCGCCGGCGGGGGTGGCGCTCGATGCGGTGCCCTTCTACCGGCTGCCGTTCGGTCCCGATGCGCAGGGCAATCCGCGCCCGTTCTGGCCCTCGCGCATGCAGGCCACCACGGCGGGCTTTGCCGATGGCGCGGCGCTGCCGTCCTCGGCCGAATGCGCGGGCTGCCACCAGCGCGAATTTGCCGAATGGGCCGGCTCGCTGCATGCGGTGGCCGGCAACGAACGGGTCTATGAGGCGACCGAGGATGCCAATGCCGAGGTCGGCCGCAACGGTGCCGAGCAGGTGCGCTTCTGCGAGGGCTGCCATTCGCCGGGCACCCTGCTGACCGGCCGCGCGAACCGCTTCGCCTCGGTCATGCCGCACGAGGCCGAGCTCGAGGGGGTGAGCTGCATCTCCTGCCATACCGCCGTGCACAGCGACCCGGAGACCGGCAACGGCGCCCTCACCCTCGCCTTCGATCGCGCGGAACTCGAGGCGCGCGGGCCGCAGGGCGCGGCGCTGCTGGCCGACCCGCGCGCGCATCTGGCGGCCTTCGGCGCCCCCGACACCACCGCGCTGCTGAAGACCGGCGAATTCTGCGGTGCCTGCCACAACGAGACGCTTGATTCGTCGATGTCGCTGGTGCCCGATCCGGGCGTGGCGGTGCAGGCGACCTATGCCGAATGGCGCGACAGCTGGTATGCGCAGAACGGCGTCACCTGCCAGACCTGCCACATGGCCCCCGATCCGGCCGCGCAGGTCATGCGCATCCGCGACGGCGACCCGGCCGCGCCGGCCACGGTCTCGCACCGCTTCGTCGGCAGCAACTGGCTGCTGACCGACACCGCGCTGGGCGACAGCCTGATGATCCTGCGCGGCGGCTTCCTGCCCGGGGTCGATGCGGCGCTGGGCGGGACGACGGCGGTCGAGCAGCTCGCCCAGACCCGCGCCTTCCTGCGCACCGCCGCCGGGCTGGAGCTGCGCGAAAGCCGGCTGGATGCGGCGGGCCTGCATCTGCGCATCGCGGTGCAGAACCTCGGCGCCGGGCATAACCTGCCGACCGGGGTGGGCGATCAGAAATACATGGAACTCGAGGTGGTGCTGCGCGATGCGGCGGGCACCGAGATCTTCCGCTCGGGCGGCGACGAGCAGGGGCCCGAGGGGAGCGAGGCGGTGCGCTGGATGGAGGAATTCGTCGATTCGCGCGGCCGGGTGATCCCCGACCACATCACCTTCCGCACCGCCGAGGTGCGCTGGACCCGCCACGGCATCCCGCCGCGCGGCGAGGAGATCGTGCCCTACGACATCGCCCTGCCCGATGGCGCCGGGGAGCCGTTCACGCTGGAGGTGCGGCTGCTCTACCGGCTGGCGCGGCCCGAGCTGATCCTGTCGAACCTGCACATGCGCGTGGACCTGCCGTTCTTCGCGCTGGCCGAACTCGCGGCCACCATCCCGGGGGACAATTCGTGAGACTGCTCCTGCGCCTGTTCGCGCTCGCGCTCTGGCTGCTGCCGCAGGCGGTGGCGGCCCAGACCGCCCCCGGCAGCGCCCCCTGGGCCGCGGCCGAGGTGATCCGCAGCGAGGGGGCCCGGATCGAGCGCCTGATGCTGCGCCCGCCCGGCCCGGCGGTGCAGGACGAGATCGCCGCCCATCTTGCCGCGGTCACCGCCGCCTGGGAGGAGGCGCGCCCGGCCTATGGCGCCGGGGCGGCGGGCGATGCGGTCGAGGCCGCGCTCGGAACCTATGCGCAGGCGGTCCTTGCCGGCGATGCGCCCGGGGCCGCCCGTGCCCGGCAGCTTCTGTGGGCGGCGCTGATCGGCGGGGCCGGGGAGCGGGCGCTGGCGGCGCTGGCGGCCGGCGATGCCGGGGGCGCGGCGTCGTGGCTGAACATCCGCGACTATTCGCGTTCGTCCGGCGCGACCGGCGCCACCCGCGCGGTCGAGGCGCTGAAGGCCGGCACCATGACCCCCGCAGACGCCCGCGCCGAGGTCGAGGGCGAGTTGCTGACCGTCGCCGCCGGGGCCCTGCGCGAGGCGGTGACGGCGGCGCGCGCCGATCTCGCGGCCGGCAACGCCACCCTGCTGGCCGGCGATCTGGGCCGGGCCGAGGGGATGCTGGCGATCCTGTCCGCCAATCTTGCCGAGCGGCTGGGCGACGGGGCGCGCGATGCGCTGGCGGCCGATCTGGCCCGGGTGCCGCAGGACGGGGCGGCGGCGCTCGATGCGCTCGATGCGGGGCTGCGCGGCTATGCGCCGGTCGCGCTCTCGCCCGAGGAAACCCTGCGCCGCGCCCAGCTCATGCGGCGCTTCACCGCGCTGGTGCTGTTCGACTACCGGATCGGGGTCCGGAACGGCGAGATCGCGATTCCGCTGGATTATCACGAGGCGATCACCTTCCGCGCCCGCGCCGCCATGCTGCTGCCCGAGGTCGCGCCCGGCATGGACGATCCCGAAGGCGCGGCGCGGCTGCACGATCTTTACGCGCAGATGGAGCCGATGATCGTCGACCGGGTCGATCCCGACCTGCTGCAACCGCTGGGCGACGAGGCGCTGGCGATCATCGACCGCAGCTTCGGCGCCGAGGTCGCGCAGGGCGGCTATGACCTGGCCGTGGCCTCGATCCCCGAGGTGCTGGACCGCCTTGCCAGTGCGGCGGCTGCGGGCGACTGGGACGGGGCCGAGGCGCTGCGCCTCGAGGCCTATGCCTGGTTCGATCCCGATATCGAGCAGCGCCTGATGCCGCGCGCGCCGACGCTGGCGCTGCGGCTCGAGGCGATGTTCTGGGAGGGCAGCGCCAGCGCACCCGGCCTTGCCCGGCTGGTCGCCACCCGCGCGCCCGCGGCGCAGATCGCGGCCGGTATCGCCACGCTGACCGCCACGCTGGACGAGGCCCGCGCGGTGATCGAGACTCCGCTTTCGGCGCTGGGCGCGGCGGTGCAGTCGGGCGGGATCATCTTCCGCGAGGGGCTGGAGGCGGTGCTGATCCTCGCCGCCCTGATCGCCGCCCTGCGCGCCGAGGGCGCCGAGCCGCGCCGCTACCGCCTGCCGCTGGCGTCGGGCGTGGCCGCGGCGATGGTGCTGAGCTTTGCGCTCTGGGCCGCGGCGCGCTGGCTCATCACCGTCTCGACGCTGGCGCGCGAGGCGCTCGAGGGCGGCACCGCGCTGCTGGCGGCCGCGGTGCTGATCTGGCTCACGCTCGGGCTGACGGCGAAGGGCGGCCATGTCGCGGCCCTGCGCCGCCGGGTCGCCGCCGGGGTGTCGGGCGCCGGGCTCTGGTTGCTCGCGTTCTTCGTGGTGTTCCGCGAAGGGTTCGAGACGATCCTGTTCTACGAGGCGCTGCTGGTCGATGCGCCACCGATGGCGGTGCTGGCGGGGCTTGGCGGCGGGGCGGTGCTGGTCGCGATGCTGGGCTGGGCGGTGCTGGTGGCCGGGCGCCGGCTGCCGCTGGGGCTGATGTTCCGGGTCACGGGGGTGCTGCTCGCGGTGCTGGCGGTGATGCTGACCGGGGCCGGCATCCGCGGCCTCCAGACCGCGGCGCTGATCGGCGCCACCCCGGTGGGCTGGTTTCCCGAAAGCTATACGCTCCAGCTCTGGCTCGGGCTCTATCCGGTGGCCGAATCGCTGGCGGCGCAGGGGGCGGTGGTGCTGCTGTTCCTCGCCGCCTGGGTCATCCGCCGCCGGCCCGGCCGCGCCGGCGGTTCGGCCTAGGCTCAGCCCCCGCCGGGGGCGAGCCCGTCCTCCTTGACCGCCTGCATGGCGACATGGGTCGAGGTCGAGGCGACATGCGGCAGGGTCGAGATGCGCTCGGCCAGAAGGTTGCGATAGGCGGCCATGCTCTCGGTGCGGACCTTGAGCAGATAGTCGAACGAGGCGGCGATCATGTGGCACTACTCGATCTCGGGCACTTTCAGCACCGCGGCGTTGAAGGCCGAGAGCGCCCGTTCGCGGGTGTCGTCGAGCCGCACCTCGACGAAGGCGACATGGTCGCGCCCCAGCCGCACCTGATCGACCAGCGCCCGGTAGCCCCGGATCACGCCCGTCTCCTCGAGCCGTTTCAGCCGCGCCTGCACCGGCGATTTCGACAGCCCGACCCGGCGCGCGAGTTCGGTCACCGGCAGCCGCCCCTCGACCGAGAGCACGGCGAGGATGCGGCGGTCGAACGGGTCGAGGGGTTCGGGCGGAATGGCTGGCATACCCGCAGTTCATCAGGCGATCCGCCCGCATGTCAAGGATGAGCGGGAAACATGGCGGGTGAAACGGTGATATGATGGGCCGATCACCTTCTGCCCCACAGGTTCGCCATGTCCGACTTGCCCGCCCGTCTGCGCGCCCGGATCGACGCCGGGACCCTTGCCCCCGAGGCGCCGCTGCTCGACAGCCTGCGCGCCGCTGCCGCGCTCTCGCCCGAGGGGCGCGCCGCCATCGCCGCCGATGGCGCCGATCTGGTCCGCGCGATCCGCGCCGAGGCCAGCCCCGGCCTGATGGAGGTGTTCCTCGCCGAATACGGCCTGTCCACCGACGAGGGCATCGCGCTCATGTGCCTCGCCGAGGCGCTGCTGCGGGTGCCCGATGCCGAGACCATCGACGCGCTGATCGAGGACAAGATCGCCCCCTCGGACTGGAGCCGGCATCTGGGGCAGTCGGCCTCGCCGCTGGTCAACGCCTCGACCTGGGCGCTGATGCTGACCGGGCGGGTGCTCGACGACGAGGGGCGCGGGGTCGGCACCGTCCTGCGCGGCGCCATCCGCCGGCTGGGCGAGCCGGTGATCCGCCGCGCGGTCGGCCGCGCCATGCGCGAGATGGGCCGCCAGTTCGTGCTGGGCGAGACCATCGAGGCCGCGATGAAGCGCGCCGAGGCGATGCAGAAGGAGGGCTTCACCTACAGCTACGACATGCTCGGCGAGGCGGCGCGCACCGAGGCCGATGCCCGCGGCTATCACCTTGCCTATTCGCGGGCGATCTCGGCGCTGGCGCAGCATTGCACGCATGATTCGGTGGCCGAGAATCCCGGCATCTCGGTCAAGCTCTCGGCGCTGCATCCCCGCTACGAGGTGGCGCAGCACGAGCGGGTGATGCGCGAGCTGGTGCCGCGCACCCTGTCGCTGGCGCTGCTGGCGCGTTCGGCCGGCATGGGCTTCAACATCGACGCCGAGGAGGCCGACCGGCTCTCGCTCTCGCTCGACGTGATCGAGGCGGTGCTGGCCGATCCGGGCCTGAAGGGCTGGGACGGGTTCGGCGTCGTGGTGCAGGCCTATGGCAAGCGCGCGGGCGCGGTGATCGACTGGCTGCATGCGCTGGCCGAGCGGCTCGACCGGCGGATCATGGTGCGGCTGGTCAAGGGCGCCTACTGGGATGCCGAGATCAAGCGCGCCCAGGTCGAGGGGCTGGCCGGCTTCCCGGTCTTCACCGCCAAGAGCGGCACCGACATCTCCTATATCGCCAATGCGAGGCGGCTGCTGGAACGGGCCGACCGGCTCTATCCGCAGCTCGCGACCCACAACGCCCATACCGTGGCCGCGGTCCTCTACATGGCGCGCGAACTGGGGATCGGCCCCGATGCCTATGAATTCCAGCGCCTGCACGGCATGGGCGAGGCCCTGCACCGCATCGTCCTGAACCGCAACGGCACCCGCTGCCGCATCTATGCGCCGGTCGGCGCGCATGAGGACCTGCTGGCCTATCTGGTGCGGCGGCTGCTCGAGAACGGCGCCAATTCGTCCTTCGTCAACCAGATCGTCGATGACGAGGTGCCGCCCGAGGTGGTCGCCGCCGATCCGTTCGCGGCCGCGGATGCGCCGCTGCCGATCCGCGCGCCCGCCGAGATCTTCCTGCCGGCGCGCGGCAATTCGCGCGGCTGGGACCTGACCGACGGGCCGGCGCTGGCCGCGATCGAGGCCGGGCGGGCGCCCTTTGCCGCCCATGTCTGGGAGGCCGGGCCGCTGGTCGCCGGCGCGGTTTCCGGCGCGGCCCGCGACCTGCGCAACCCCGCGACCGGCAGCCTTACCGGCCGGGTGACCGAGGCCGATGCCGCCTGCGTGGCCGCCGCCCATGCCGCCGCCCGCCCCTGGGCGGCGCCGGTGGCCGAACGCGCCGCGATCCTGCGCCGCGCCGCGGACCTCTACGAGGAAAACGCCGGCGAGATCTTCGCGCTGCTCGCCCGCGAGGCCGGCAAGACCCTGCCCGATGCGGTCTCGGAACTGCGCGAGGCCGCCGATTTCCTGCGCTACTACGCCGGCCGGGCCGAGGCCGGCACCGGCGAGGCGCGCGGCATCTTCGCGGCGATCAGCCCGTGGAACTTTCCGCTGGCCATCTTCACCGGCCAGGTCGCGGCGGCGCTGGCGGCCGGCAATGCGGTGCTCGCCAAGCCGGCGCCGCAGACCCCGCTGATCGCGCACCGGGCGGTGGAATGGCTGCATGCCGCCGGAGTGCCGCCGGCCGCGCTGCAACTGCTGCCCGGCGGGGCGGCGACCGGCGCGGCGCTGACCGCGCTGCCGCTTGCGGGCGTGGTGTTCACCGGCTCGACCGCGACCGCGCGCGCGATCCGCACCAGCATGGCCGCGCATATGGCCCCCGGCACCCCGCTGATTGCCGAGACCGGCGGCATCAACGCGATGATCGTCGATTCCACCGCGCTCCCCGAGGCGGCGGTGCGCGACATCATCGCCTCGGCCTTCCGTTCGGCCGGACAGCGCTGCTCGGCCCTGCGCTGCCTCTATGTGCAGGAGGACGTGGCGCCGCGGATGCTGAAGATGCTGAAGGGCGCCATGGACGAGCTGCGGCTCGGCGATCCCTGGGAACTGGCCACCGATGTCGGCCCGGTGATCGACGCCGCCGCGCAGGCGGGGATCGAGGAGCATGTCGCCCGCGCCCGCGACGAGGGGCGGGTGATCGCCGAACTCGCCGCCCCCGCGGCCGCCCCGGGCGGCACCTTCGTCGCCCCGGTGGCGATCCGGGTGCCGGGCATCGCCGCCATCGAGCGCGAGGTGTTCGGCCCGGTCCTCCATGTCGCCACCTTCCGCGCCGAGGAACTCGACGCGGTGATCGCGGCCGTGAACGCCACCGGCTACGGGCTGACCTTCGGGCTGCACACGCGGATCGACGACCGGGTGCAGATGGTGGTCGACCGGCTCCATGCCGGCAACATCTACGTCAACCGCAACCAGATCGGGGCCGTGGTCGGCTCGCAGCCCTTCGGCGGCGAGGGGCTATCCGGCACCGGGCCCAAGGCCGGCGGGCCGTTCTACCTGCCGCGCTTCTGCCGGCCGGTCGCCGCCGAGGCGCCCGGGATGGCGCTGACCCTGCCCGGCCCGACCGGCGAGTCCAACCGCCTGACCCTGCACCCGCGCGGCCCGGTGCTCTGCGCCGGCCCGGGGGCGCAGGCGGCGGAACAGGCCCGGGCGGTGCGGGCGCTGGGCGGCATGGCCGAGGAGGCGCCGGGGATCGCGCCCGATGCCCTGGCCACGCGCGAGGTCGCGGCGGTGCTGTGGTGGGGCGACGAGGAGACGGCGCGGGCCATGGAACAGGTGCTTGCCGCCCGCGACGGCCCGATCGTGCCGCTGGTCACCACGCTCCCCGACGCCGCCCATGTCCTGCACGAACGCCACGCCTGCATCGACACCACCGCCTCGGGCGGCAATGCCTCGCTGCTGGCGGGGAAGGGGTAGGGGCGCGTCCGGGGCGGAGGGGCGGCTGCCGTTCCGCCCGCCGTCATTGCGAGGCGGCGCAGCCGCCGCGGCAATCCACCTGCCCGGCATGGATTGCTTCGCCTGCGGCTCGCAATGACGGGGGAGGGCGGCCCGGCCGGCGCGAGGCCATCGCCTCGCGCCGCTCGTTGCCCTGTCCGCAAGAACCGGCCGTGCGCCATGCGCACGGCCAGCGCCCGCCCTGCGGGGGGCGGGCGCTATCGCACCCGCCGGGCGGGCCCTGTCCGTGCCCTGAACACTGTTCCGGCTGACACCTTCCCCGCCCTCCGCTCGCGCTGCGGGCGGCGGGCCGGGCGGGGCGGTGCCCCGCTGATCCGGCCCGGGGGCGAGTCGGCTGGCCGCCTTTCCCCGTCATTGCGAGGCGCCGAAGGCGCCGTGGCAATCCATACGCCGGGGCCCATGGATTGCTTCGCCTGCGGCTCGCAATGACGTCAGAGGCCGGCAGCCCCGCGCCCCGCCCTTGACCGCGCCCCGCCCTTGACCCCGCGCCCCCCGCGCGGCACAGCCTGCGCCCCATGTTGCCGCTGCGCGATCACAATCCCTCGGGGCGGGTGCCCGTCGTCACCTGGGCGCTGATCGTGCTCAACCTGGTGGTGTTCCTGCAGACAACCGCCTTCCTGCCCGAGGGGCCGGCGCTGGCGCGGATCTACACGACCTGGGGGCTGGTGCCGCGCGATGTCACGCTCGGGCGGAATTACGCCGGGCTCCTCACCGCGATGTTCCTGCATGCGAGCCTGCTGCATCTGGGCGGCAACATGCTGTTCCTGTGGATCTTCGGCGACAATCTCGAGGCGGTGCTCGGGCGGGCGGGATTCCTTGCCCTCTACCTTGCCGGCGGGGTGCTGGCCGGGCTCGCGCAATGGGCGGCCGGGCCGTGGTCGCCGGCGCCGGCGATCGGCGCCTCGGGGGCGGTGGCGGCGGTGATGGGCGGCTATCTGCTGTTCTTCCCGCGCGGGCAGGTCGATGTGCTGATCTTCCTCGTCGTCATCATCCGCATCCTGCCCTTCACCGCCTGGTCGATCCTGCTGGTCTGGTTCGGCGTGCAGCTCATGGGCGCGCTGGGCGCCGATGCGACCACCGGCGGCGTCGCCTACTGGGAGCATGTCGGCGGCTTCATCGCCGGGATGGTGCTGCTGCTGCCGGCGTGGCGGGCCAAAGGCGGCCGCCGGCTCTGGGTGCGGGGCGAGCCGCCGCATCCGCCCGGGCGCTGGGGGCCGATCCGGCGCACCACCATGCCCGAGGTGCGCCGCGCGCTGCGCCCCGGACGCCGGGACCACCGCGGCCCCCGGGGCCCCCGGGGCCGCTGAGCCTCAGCCGCCGGCGCGGATCACCGCGACGAGGCGCTCGTGCAGGCCGGCATTGGTGGCGATCACCCCGCCGCCGGCCAGCGGATCGCCGCCCGGCTGCACCGGGGCCACGAAGCCGCCGGCCTCGGCGACGATCACCATGCCGGCGGCGATGTCCCAGGCGTGGATCTCGCGCTCCCAGTAGCCCTCGTAGCGCCCGGCGGCGACATAGGCCATGTCGAGCGCCGCGGCGCCGAAGCGCCGCACCCCGGCGCATTCGGGCATCAGCCGCGCGAGATCCGAGAGCACCGCCGGCAGGCTGGTCATCCCGGCGAAGGGCACCCCGGTGGCGAAGATCGACTCGATCATCCGCCGCCGCCCCGAGACCCGGATGCGCGAGCCGTTGAGCCACGCGCCCTCGCCCTTCTCGGCATGGAACAGCTCGTCCTTGACCGGATCGTGGATCACCCCGGCGACGATCGCGCCCTTGTGCTCGAGCGCGATCGAGATCGCCCAGTGCGGCAGGCCGTGCAGGAAATTCGTGGTGCCGTCGAGCGGATCGACGATCCAGCGCCGGGTCGGATCCTCGCCGGGCCGGGCGCCGCCCTCCTCGCCGAGGAAACCGTAGGAGGGGCGGGCGGCCATCAGCTCGGCCCGGATCGTCTCCTCGGCGCGGCGGTCGGCGCGGCTGACGAAATCGCCGGGGCCCTTGGCCGAGACCTGGAGCTGCTCGACCTCGGTGAAGTCCTTGAGCAACTGCCGCCCGGCCTTGCGGGCGACCTTCATCATCACGTTGAGATTGGCGCTGAAGACCATGGGACACCCCGGCGGCTAGGACGGACCGCCTATGGCGCAGCGGGGCGGCGGTGACAAGGGCGAGGCGGGGGGCGGGGCCGTTTCGTGCGGCGGGGCGTGTCCTCGTCGTTGCGGGCCGCAGCGAGGCAATCCACGGGCTCCGGCCCATGGATTGCCGCGGCGGCTGCGCCGCCTCGCAATGACGGGGAGAGGGGGCTGGCCGTATCTCCCCGGGCCGGACCAGCGAGGCCCAGCCTCGCCCGGCCCGCCGCCCGGAGCGGGAGCGGAGGGCGGGGGAGGCATGGGGGGAGAGCATCGCTCAGGGCACGGACAGGGCCCGCCCGGCGGGCGCGTGTAGCGCCCGCCCCCGGCAGGGCGGCGCTGGCCGTGCACGGGGCGCACGGCCGGGATGGCGGAAGCCGTGGTGAACGGCGCGAGGCGATGGCCTCGCGCCGGCCGGACTCCCGCTCCCCGTCATTGCGAGCGCCAGCGAAGCAATCCATGGCCCGGGCACAGGGTCCGGCCCCATGGATTGCTTCGTCGCCTGCGGCTCCTCGCAATGACGGCGGGCGGAACGGCAGGCGCCGCCCCGCCCCGCCGGCCGCAAAAACCGCCGCACCCGTTAGCAAATTGTCGAGGACTCGCCGCTAGCAGGGGCGCAGGCGGGTGATGCCGGAGAGGCGATGCTGCGATCCTTTCTCGACCGGCTCGGCCGGGAAGCGGTGCTTGTCCGGGCGCTGGCCGGCCGGGATCGGGCCGGGCGGCTGCTGGCCGGCGCGGTGATCCTGCCGGTGCTCTGGCATGCCGGGCCGTCCGCGGCGGTGCCGGTGCTGCTGACGGCGCTCGCCCTGCTCGAGGGGGCGGGGACCGCCCTTGCCGCCGCGGCGCCGGCGGTCCCTGCGGCCCGCCCGGCGCGCCTGCTCGCGGCCTGGCTGGTCGATACCGCCACCACCGCCTGCTGGCTCTGGCCCGGGGTGATCCTTGCCGGCCATCCGTCGGTGCCGGTGATGCTGGCCGGGCTGCTGTGGATCCTCGGCATGGGGCTGCGGACCGCGACCGGCCCGCCGGCGGCCACGCTGGCCGGGCGGCTGCGGCTGCTGCCGGCCGTCGCGGTGGCGGCGGCGGCCTTCGGCACCCTCCGCGCCGCGCATCCGGCGCCGGCGGCGGACTGGCTCGCGCTGTGGCCGGTCCTCGGGCTCGGCCTGCTGTGGACGGTGCAGGCGCTGCGCCGGCAGGGCAGGGCCCGCCGCGCGCTCGACAGCGCCCGGGACGAGGCCCTGCGCCGGCTCGGCGCCCTCGAGGAGGCGGCACGCCGCGACCCCCTGACCGGCCTGCTGACCGGCGAGGCGTTCAAGGCCGGGCTCACCGCGCTCATGGCCCGGATGCGGCACCGGCGGGTGGCGGTGCTGTTCCTCGACATCGACGATTTCAAGGCGGTCAACGACACCCGTGGCCATGCGGCCGGCGATCTGGTGCTGCGGATCGTCGCCCGGCGCCTGCAGCGCCTCGCGCCGGGGCCGGCGCTGGTGGCGCGGCTGGGAGGCGACGAGTTCATCCTCGCACTGCCCGCGCCGCGCCCGGCGCGCGAACTGGGCCGCGCCGCCCGCCGGATCGCCGCCGCCCTCGCCGAGCCGGTCCTGTGGGAGGGCGAGCCGCTGCGGATCACCGCCAGCATCGGCATCGCCCTCGCCCGGCCGGGGCTGCAATCGCCCGCGGGCCTGATCGCCGCCGCCGACCGGGCGATGTATCGGGCCAAGGCCGGCGCCGCCCGCCGCATCGCCTTCCACCACCCCGGCCGCCGCCCCCGGGGCCGGGGCGGGGGGTGAGGGGTGCCGCCGGGGCCGGGGGCAGGGGATCGCGGCTCGGGCTGTCAGGATTCCCGAGCCGTCCCGCCTGTCGCCACGGCGGGCCACCGGCGAAGCAATCCATGCCGGACGCCCTGCCCCATGGATTGCCACGGCGGCTTCGCCGCCTCGCAATGACGGGGGGTGGCGTGTCGGCGTGAAGGCGCGTCCGCGGGCGGTGTCCGATCCCGGAGCCAACCCTTCTGTCGTCATGGTGGGCCGCGGGCGAATCCATCCATGCCCGCGGCCCCATGGATTGCCACGGCGGCTGCGCCGCCTCGCGGGTGACGAAGGGTGGCGTGTCGGCGCGGATGTGTCTCCGCACACCGCGCCCGGCCTCGGGGCCGGGGCATCGGCGCCCCCGCCCGACCGCCGGGCGCCCCGGCCCTGCCTCAATCCAGCCGCACCCGCTTGTCCCGCCCGGATGCCCCCTGCACGAGGGTGAGCCGTCCCTTCGCCACCCCCAGCGCCCGCGCGAGCAGGGCGAGGACCGCGGCGTTGGCGCGGCCGTCCTCGGGCGGTTCGGTCACCCGCACCGCGATCCGGTCGCCGTCGCGGCGCAGCTGCGCCCGCCCGGCGCGCGGGGTCACCCGCAGCGCGAATACCGCGCCCGGCCGGGCCAGCCCTGCCAGATCCTCGACATCGTGCCGCGCCATCGCCGCCGTTTTCCCTCCGACCCCTTGCCCCGCCGCCCGTCGCGGCCAAGGATAGCCCCGCGGCGGCGGAGGAACAGATGCGCAGCGGATTTTTCAGCGACGAGCGTTGCTTCTGGCATGCGGGCGGCAGCTATGCCGGCACCTTCCCGGTCGGCGGGCTGGTGCAGCCGCCGGCCGGCAGCGGCCTTGCCGAGAGCCCCGAGACCAAGCGGCGGCTGAAGAACCTGATCGAGGTCACCGGCCTGCTGGCCGACCTGATCCCCGCCGGCGCCGCCCCGGCCCCGCGCGAGGCGCTGCTGCGGGTCCATCCCGCGGCCTATCTCGACCGGTTCCGCGAACTCTCCGATGCCGGCGGCGGCGAGCTGGGGCTGCGCACCCCGTTCGGCCCCGGCGGCTACGGGATCGCGGCGCTCTCGGCCGGGCTCGCGCTCGAGGCGGTGGCGCAGGTGATGGCGGGGCGGCTCGACAATGCCTATGCGCTGTCGCGGCCGCCCGGGCATCACTGCCTGCCCGACTGGCCCAACGGCTTCTGCCTGCTCGCCAATATCGCCGTCGCCCTGCGCGCCGCGCAGGCGCGGGCGCCGGGGCTGCGGGTCGCGGTGCTCGACTGGGACGTGCATCACGGCAACGGCACCGAGGCGATCTTTCTCGAGGATCCTTCGGTGCTCACGGTCTCGCTGCATCAGGAGCGCAACTATCCCGCCGATACCGGCGCCTTCTCCGAGCGCGGGCAGGGCGCGGGCGCGGGCTTCAACCTCAACATCCCGCTGCCGCCGGGCACCGGCCATCGCGGCTATCTGGCGGCGATGGAGCGGCTGGCCCTGCCGGCGATCCGCGCCTTCGCCCCCGATCTGCTGATCGTCGCCTGCGGTTATGACGCGGCGATCAACGATCCGCTCGGGCGGATGCTGGCCACGGCCGCAACCTTCCGCGCCATGACCCGGCAGGCGATGGACCTCGCCGCCGATCTGTGCGGCGGGCGGCTGGTGCTGGTCCATGAGGGCGGCTATTCCGAGACCTATGTGCCGTTCTGCGGCCATGCGGTGCTCGAGGAACTCTCAGGCAGCGCGGTGCGGGCGCCGGGCCCGCAGGAGGAGCTCTTCGCCGCCCGCCAGCCCGGCCCGGCCTTCGACGCCTTCCTCGACGGCCTGCTCGGGGAGATGGCGGCGGCGCTCTGAGCGGGTGACGGGGGCGCGGGCCGGCGGCGGAACGCGCCGGGTCCCTCCGGGCCCCTCTGGCCCCCCGGCGGCGGGCGGGCTAGTCAGGGCCGGTCACGACAGGAGCTGCCATGCCCGAACCCGTTCCCGCCGTCCTCGACTTTCTGCTGGCCCGCCGGTCCTGCCCGGTGCGCGCCCTCGCCGCACCCGCGCCGTCGCGCGACGAGCTGGCGCGCCTGATCGCCGCCGCCGCGCGGGTGCCCGATCACGGCAAGCTCGCCCCGTGGCGGTTCATCGTGCTCACGCATCCGGCGCTCGACCGGCTCGCGGCGCTGGTCGAGGCGCGCGGCGCCGCGCTGGAGAAGGAACCGGCGAAGATCGCCAAGGCGGCGGCGCAATACCGCGACTCGCCGCTGGCGGTGGCGATCGTCACCGCGCCGGGCGATACCGGCCGCATCCCGCTGATCGAGCAGCAGCTTTCGGCCGGGGCGGTCTGCATGACCCTTCTGGCCGCCGCCACCGCGCAGGGCTGGGGGGCCAACTGGCTGACCGGCTGGCAGGTCTACGACCGCATCTTCCTGCGCGAGGGGCTGGGCCTTGCCGATCACGAGGGGGTGGCTGGCGTCATCCATATCGGCACCCCGGCCGCCACCCCGCCCGAACGGCCGCGCCCCGACCCCGCGGCGCTGACCTCCTGGCCCGAAGCGTAGCGGCCCTAGCGCCGCACCGCCGGGCGCATCCGGTCGAACCAGTCGAAATCCTGCACCCGGATCGTGTCGGTGACGATGATCGCCGCGACCACGCCCCAGATCACCAGCGCGATCGCGGTGGCCAGCAGCGCCTTGCGGCCGACATGCGGATTGACCGGCGCCGAGGCATGGGTGCCGGGCACCACCTCGCCGCTCTCGCCCTGGGTGCGGAGCCGGACCGGCAGCAGCGCGAGGAAGGTCACGAACCAGATCATGCCGAAAAGCACGAGGGCGGCGGTGATGGTCATGGGGATTGCTCCAGTTCGATGAGGCAGCCGTCGAAATCGCGCGGATGCAGGAACAGCACCGGCCGGCCATGGGCGCCGGGCCGCGGCGGGCCGAGCACCCGGGCCCCCGAGGCGACCAGCGCCGCGCGGGCGGCATGGATATCCTCCACCGCGTAGCAGATGTGGTGGAGCCCGCCCGCGGGATTGCGGGCGAGGAAGCCGGCGATCGGGCTTTCGTCGCTCAGGGGGGTGATCAGCTCGATCCGGCTGTCGCCGAGGGTGACGAATACCGCGCGCACCCCGTGGCCGGGCAGGTCCAGCACCGGGCCGGGCCGCGCGCCCGGCAGGCGCCGGTAACGTTCGACCGCCGCCCCGAGCTCGGGCGTGGCGATGGCGATATGGTCGAGACGGCCGATCATCGGGGCTCCCGGGGTTCCGTCCTCCTTAAGGGACGGCGCGGGCAAAGGACAGGGCGGGGGCCGGGGCCGGCGTTCACGCGGCCTTTACCTGTGCGGCCGCATCATGGCGCGGGGCCGCCGCCCCGCCACCGGGGATCCTGCCATGGACATGCTGACCGCACCTGCCGCCGCCCTCCGCACCGCGGCGCCGCCCCTGGGGGGCGTCACCATCCTGCTGGTCGAGGACGGCCATGCCGCCTCGGACGCCCTGCGCCTGCCCTGCGCGCGACTGGGCGCGCGGCTGCTGCGGGCCGGCTCGCCCGGGCAGGCGCGGCGGCATCTGCGCGTCTACCGCCCGGGCTGCGTGATCGTCGATCTCGGTCTGCCCGGCGGCTCGGGGGCCGGGCTGCTGTCCGACCTTGCGCAGGCGCGGCCGCGAATCGACGTCCTGCTCGGGATCAGCGCCGATCCCTGGGCCGAAAGCCTCGCCCTCGCCGCCGGGGCGGACGGGTTCCTGACCCGGCCGCTCGCCTCGCCGGCGCTGCTGCAACGGGCGGTCTGCGGGCGAAGGGGGGCGGGGCGGGGGCGGATGCCGCGGGGCGCCCGCGCCTGTTCCGCGTGAGGGGGGGTGCCGGGCAGATGCGATCTCCCGTCCCCTCGCCCTTGCGCGGCGGCGCCGCCGTCGTGGCAGCCTGCATGCCCGCCATGCCTGCGGCCCGCCCGGTGGCCCAGCAGCGGCCGTTCAGTCCAGCGCCGGATCCCGCGCCGCGAGGAGCGGGCGGGTGAGGGTGGAGAGCGCGACCCGCTGCCGGCCCTCGGCGTCGAAATTTCCGGGCGAAAGCCACTCCTCGCAGGCCGCGCGCAGCGCCGGCCAGTCGCGGTCGGTCGCCGCGAACCAGGCGGTGTCGCGATTGCGGCCCTTCACCACCATATGCTGCCGGAACACGCCCTCGAACCCCAGCCCCAGCCGCTGCGCCGCCCGGCGCGAGGGCAGGTTGAGCGCATCGCATTTCCACTCGTAGCGCCGGTAGCCGGCCTCGAAGGCCCATTGCATCGGCAGGAACATCGCCTCGGTCGCCGCCGGCCGGCGCTGGAGCGCGGGCGAAAGGCAGATGTTGCCGGCCTCGATCACCCCCATGGCCGGGGTGATGCGCATGAGCGAGGCGACCCCCACCACCCGCCCCGAGGCAAGGTCGCGGATCGCGTAGAAATACGGATCGGGCTGGCCGGCGATGGTCTCGAGATAGCGCATCACCGCCGCGGCATCGGCGAAGGGGCCGTGGAACATGTAGTCCCAGAGCCAGTCATGCCCGAGCCAGGCCGCGGCCAGATCGGCCCCGTGCGCCTGCGCATCGAGCCGTTCGAGCCGCACGAACCGCCCCTCGATCGCCGCGGGCCCCGGCGCGGGCGGAGGGGTCCAGTCGGGGATGATCTCGCCGCGGGGTCGGTCGGTCATGAAAGCCTCCGTTTGCGGCGCAGGATAGCGCGGCGGGCGACGGTGTCGAGACGGAGATCGGGCGTTCGGGGTTGCGGGCCGTCCGGCGCCTGTTGCGGGGGGTGACGGGGGGCGGGCCCGTGGGGCGGGCGGCCATGCCGCCCCGCGCCGGCGGCGGCAGGTCGCGCCGGAGGCCGGCACGAGCGCCGCGGGGGCATGAGCTCGGGGCATAGGTCCGGGGCCGGTGCGGCGATGGCACGGGGTGGCCGCCGGCGCGGGCCCGGCCTTTCGGCCGGCAACGCGGCGGCTGCGGCGCCTTCCAGAACATCCGGCGCAACAAATTTCTCGAAATTTGTTGCGCCGAATCATTGATATATCGTTGATTTCCGCCGGAAATCATCCGCGGGGCCGATCCCCCCCGCTCAGTCGTCGGGTGGCAGCACCCGCAGCCGCAACTCGCGCAGCTGTTCATTGCCGGGCTCGGACGGCGCGCCCATCATCAGGTCCTCGGCGCGCTGGTTCATCGGGAACAGGATCACCTCGCGGATGTTCACCTCGTCGGCAAGCAGCATCACGATCCGGTCGATACCCGCGGCGCAGCCGCCGTGCGGGGGGGCGCCGTAGGTGAAGGCGTTGACCATGCCGCCGAAACGCCGGCGCACCTCGTCCTCGTCATAGCCGGCGATGCCGAAGGCCCTGAACATGATGTCCGGCCGGTGGTTGCGGATCGCGCCCGAGACCAGTTCGTAGCCGTTGCAGGCCAGGTCATACTGGAAGCCGAGCACCTCGAGCGGATCGCCCGCCAGCGCCTCGATCCCGCCCTGCGGCATCGAGAACGGGTTGTGGCTGAAATCGACCGTGCCCGCGTCGGTGCGCTCATACATCGGGAAATCGACGATCCATGCAAAGGCGAAACGGTCGGCGTCGAAATGACCCAGCTCGCGCCCGATCTCGACCCGGGCCCTGGCGGCGACGGGTTCGAACCGCTCGGGCCTGCCGCCGACGAAGAACACCGCATCCCCGGCGCCAAGGCCAAGCTGGGTGCGGATCGCCTCGGTCCGTTCGGGGCCGATGTTCCGGGCCACCGGGCCGGCGGCATCCAGCGCACCCTCGACCTCGCGCCAGAAGATATAGCCCATCCCCGGCAGGCCCTCCTTCTGCGCAAAGGCGTTCATGCGGTCGCAGAACGCGCGGCTGCCGCCCTTGGGCGCGGGGATGGCGCGGACCTCGTTGCCCTCGGTCTCGAGCAGCTTGGCGAACACCTGGAAGCCGGAATCGCGGAAATGGTCGCTCACGTCCTGCATGCGGATCGGGCAGCGCAGGTCGGGCTTGTCGGTGCCATACCAGCGCAGGGCATCGGTATAGGTGATGCGCGGCCAGTCGGCATCGACCGGGCGGCCGCCGCCGAATTCCTCGAACACCCCGCGCAGCACCGGGGTGACGGCGGCGAAGACGTCCTCCTGCTCGACGAAGCTCATCTCGAGGTCGAGCTGGTAGAAATCGGTCGGGGAGCGGTCGGCGCGCGGGTCCTCGTCGCGGAAACACGGCGCGATCTGGAAATAGCGGTCGAAGCCCGAGACCATGAGCAGCTGCTTGAACTGCTGCGGCGCCTGCGGCAGCGCGTAGAACCGGCCCGGATGCAGCCGCGACGGCACGAGGAAGTCGCGCGCCCCCTCGGGCGACGATGCGGTGATGATCGGGGTCTGGTATTCGCGGAAGCCCTGGTCCCACATCCGCCGCCGGATCGAGGCCACGACATCCGAGCGCAGCACCATCTTGCGCTGCATCTCCTCGCGCCGCAGGTCGAGGTAGCGGTAGCGCAGCCGGGTCTCCTCGGGATATTCCTGGTCGCCAAACACCAGCAGCGGCAGCTCGGCGGTCGGGCCCAGCACCTCGACCGCGGCGACATAGACCTCGATCGCGCCGGTCGGCAGTTTCGGATTTTCCAGCCCGTCGTCGCGGGCCCGCACCGTGCCGTCGACGCGGATGCAGGTCTCGGGCCGCAGCTTCTCGACCTCGGCGAAGGCCGGGCTGTCGGGATCGGCCAGAAGCTGGGTGATGCCGTAATGGTCGCGCAGGTCGACGAACAGGATGCCGCCATGGTCGCGGATCCGGTGGACCCAGCCCGAAAGGCGCACGTCATGGCCCGCATCGGTCAGGCGCAGGGCGTCGCAGGTATGGCTGCGGTATCGGTGCATCTCGGCCTCCTTGGCGAACAGGCGCGATTGACCGCGCGCATGGCCGGAAGTCAAGGCGGACGGCATGAAAGTGCCGGCCGGGTTTTGCAATTCCGCCGCGATGGTCGCATAATCGCGCCCCTGAGCGCGGGGCGCGGGCCGGAAGGCACGGGCCCGGCGCGGAAAATCGCCAGCCGGCCCGGGTTGCGGGGTTGACGCCAGCGCGCGCTGCCTGTGATCTGGCCCGGGTGGGGACCGATGCGACGGGTGGGGATGCGATGTGGGAACGCCTGCTTGAGACCTTTCTGAAAAGCTTTGCCAAACAGGGTCAGGTCACCGTCGACCTGCCCTCGGGGCGCCGGATCGTCGCCGGCAGCGGCGACCCCGCGATCGCGGTGCGGATCACCGATCCGGGGCTGATCCGGCGCATGTGCCTCAACCCCGAGCTCGCGGTGGGCGAGGGCTATGTCGACGGCACCATCCTGATCGAGGGCGACGACCTGCGCGGCTTCCTCGAATTCGTCACCGAGAATACCGGCCGGACCCATGAGCTGCCGCTGTGGCAGGCGCCGCTGGCGGTGCTGCGGCGCTGGACCCGCGGCCTCGACCAGTGGAACCGGGCCGGGCGCTCCAAGTCGAACGTGGCGCGGCACTACGACCTGTCGGGCAGGCTCTACGACCTGTTTCTCGACGAGGACCGGCAATATTCCTGCGCCTACTGGCCCGAGGGCGTGACCACGCTCGAGGAGGCGCAGGCCGCCAAGAAGGCCCATATCGCCCGCAAGCTGCTGATCGAGCCGGGGATGCGGGTGCTCGACATCGGCTGCGGCTGGGGCGGCATGGCGCTGACGCTGGCGCGCGACTACGGCGCCCGGGTGGTCGGCGTCACCCTGTCCGAGGAGCAGTTCAGGATCGGGCAGGAACGGGTGCGCAATGCGGGGCTCGAGGACCGGGTCGAGATCCGGCTGGTCGACTACCGCAAGGTCGCGGAGCCCTTCGACCGCATCGTGTCGGTGGGCATGTTCGAGCATGTGGGGGTGCCGCAATACCGCACCTTCTTCGGCAAGGTGCACGAACTGCTGACCCCGGACGGCATCGCCCTGATCCATACCATCGGCCGCGCGGCGCCGCCGACCTATACCAGCCCGTGGATCGACAAATACATCTTCCCCGGCGGCTATACGCCGGCCCTGTCCGAGGCGGCGATCGCGATCGAGAAGGAATCGCTGGTCGAGACCGATATCGAGGTCTGGCGCCTGCACTACGCCTATACGCTGCGCCAGTGGCACGACCGTTTCATGGCCCGGATCGACGAGGCCAAGGCGCTTTACGACGAGCGCTTCACCCGGATGTGGCGGTTCTACCTGATCGCCTCGGAACTGTCCTTCGTGCAGGGCCACCAGGTGGTGTTCCAGCTCCAGCTCGCCCGCCGCAAGGATGCGGTGCCGATCACCCGCGACTATCTCTATCGCGGCGAGGGGCGGGCGGTGGCGCAGGCGGCCGAATAGGCTCAGGCCGCCAGCCGGGCCGGGATCAGCCCGCGCAGCGAATTGCCCATCCACAGCCGGACCCGGGGCAGGTCGGCGGCGGCAAGGGGTTCCTCCTGCGCCGCGCCCTGTTCCAGCAACTCCTCGCGCAGGATCCCGGGCAGCAGCCCGCAGGACAGCGGCGGCGTGCGCAGCCCGGCGCCCCGGTCGAAGAACAGGGTCGAGATCGTGCCCTCGCAGGCCTCGCCGTGCTGGTTGACGAGGATCGCCTCGTGGGTGCCGGGCGCGAGCGCGGCCCGCGCGGCATCATGGCCGGCGCGGCGGGTGGATTTCAGCTTCAGCCACGGGTCGGCCGCCGCCAGCCGCGGCGCTGCCACCGCCACCTGCCACAGCGCCGGCGGGGCGGGCAGGGGCGCGCTCTCTGCCCGGACCGTGCCGGCGCGGTCGAGCGTCAGCCGCAGCCGCAGGGCCTGCCCGCGCAGCGGCGCCAGCGCCGCCAGCACCGCCGGGCGCCCGAACTCCCAGCCCAGCGCCTGCGCGCCGCGCGTCATCCGCGCGAGATGGCGCTCGATCCGGGCGGCGGGCGCATTGCCGGCGAAGGTCTCGATCAGCCGCAGGCCGGGGTCGCGGCCGCCAGTGCGAAGCGGGTTTTCCACAGCGCCTCCTCCCATTCGCCGGCGGCGG
>Ga0172382_10004671_pt1 | contig 20867 bp, 22 predicted proteins | sample Leawel138RmetaG_FD_122245 | JGI IMG/M metagenome (GOLD analysis project Ga0172382, IMG submission 122245) | Leachate microbial communities from a municipal landfill in Southern Ontario, Canada - Leachate well 138R metaG | ecosystem: Engineered > Solid waste > Landfill > Unclassified | place... | reverse complement strand
GGAGAGATATTATCAGGAAGCTATCTTAGAATACAAAAAAAGATTAAGTAGAGATGTTAAATTGGAGTTTGTTGAGTTGCCGGCAAAGAGTTTTTCAGAAAGCAACGCAAGTGAAGTTAAAAAACAGGAAAGTCAGAGAGTGCTAAAGTTTTTAGAAAAAAATAAAAATTCTAAAATTTTTCTTTTATCAGAAAACGGGGAAGAGTTAGATTCAATTTCTTTTTCTAAGAAGATTTTTTCGATAAATGAAGAGATAATATTTGTCATAGCCGGTTCTCTGGGTTTTGATTTTGATATTTTAAAGGGTTTTGACCGAATATCATTGTCGAGAATGACATTTCTTCACGAAATGGCCAAGGTTTTATTATTAGAACAACTATACAGAGCGACTAGTATAGATAAGGGTAAAAAATATCACTGTTAGTTGTTTTTGAGCTTGATTTTTTTGTTAAAATATGTTATTATCTTTCATATGAATAAAAAAATTGTTAAATTATTTTTCTTTTTGTTATTTATAGGGCTATTTTTAAATAGTTCATCTTTTGCTTTTGGTCAGAGCAATGCTCAAATAGACAAGGAGATACAAGATTTGAACAGTCAAATAGAATCACAAAGAAAACAGTTAGAATTAATCCAGAAGAATCAGAAAGAGTATAGTGATTTGATTAAATCAAAATCAGAAGAAAAAGATAGCTTGCAGAATCAGTTAGATATATTGGATAGTCGTTTTAAAAAAGCTGAACTAGAGACTGAAGAGGTTAAACTAGAGATAAGTAAGAATAATTTAGAGATAAAAAAGATAGCAATAGATATTGATAATAATAGTGATAAAATAGATAAAGATAAGAATAGAATCGAAAACTTACTTAAATTTTTATACAAACAAAACAAAACAACACCCATAGAAATAGTTCTTCTCAATAACTCTATAACTGATTTTATAAACCAAGTTCAATATTTAGAGGATACAAACAGGGAACTAGGTGATAGTTTGAAATCATTAAAAGAAACCAAGGAATTATTGGAAAACCAAGAAAAAACCTTAAAAGAAAAAGAAACAAAATTGGTATCATTAAAAGAAGAGTTAGCTAGAAAGCAAATGATACTAGAGGGCGAATTAGAAAGTAAAACCTTTTTACTAGACCAAACAAAAGAATCAGAAGTGGAGTATAAAAGATTATTAGCTTTAGCTAAAAAAGAGCAGGATAGGGCGTCTGGAGAAATTTTATCATTAGAGGCTAGTGTTAGGGAGAGATTAGCTGAAAAATCAAAAGACGAGGGAACTGATATTAATAATTTTAGTGACTCTGGTTTCAGTTGGCCCGTTACAAAAAATGTAATAACATCAACCTTTCATGATCCATCTTACCCCTTCAGGAGAAGCATAGGAGAGCATTCAGGTATAGATATTAGATCTGCTCAAGGCAATACTTTAATGGCGGCGGCCTCTGGATATGTGGCTAGGGTAAAATTTGACGGAACAACAGCCTATAGTTATATCATGATAATACATGGTGATGGTTATTCAACTGTTTATGGTCACGTATCAGCAGTTACTGTTAAAGAAGATCAATATGTAACTCAGGGACAAGTAATAGGGAGGACTGGTGGAGCTCCTAGAACTGTTGGTGCTGGGGCATTCTCAACCGGACCTCACCTTCACTTCGAGATAAGAAAAGACGGTATTCCTATTAATCCGCTACCATTACTTCCTTAGTTGTGTTAATACTGCTTATTCTAAAATAGTGTCTAAATAATTTAAAAAAAGAACCCCTCTCAAATGTAGATAAAGAGGGGTTCTTTTTTAATTTTTAATATCTCTATTAGAGTGAATCTTGCGATGGATATCTTTTAATTGTTTCTTGGTGACGTGTGTGTATATTTGAGTTGTTGCAATATTTTTATGACCAAGAAATTCTTGAACCAACCTTAAATCAACTCCTTGTGATAGTAGATCGGTGGCGAATGAGTGTCTAAGAGTGTGGGGAGTGGTTATGATTGGTAGTCCAGCGATTTTAACGTATTTTTTAACTATTTCATCTATGCTTTTTACCGTTAACCTTCTTGACCTTGAGCTGTTTTGACCTGGTTTCCAATAGTTTATAAATAAAGCATCATCTACATCAGTTCTGTTGTCTAGATATTTTTTGAGCCAGCCTACGGCTCTTCCAGAAAAATAAACAGTACGGACCTTACTACCTTTACCAACTATTACAACCTCCAAATCTTCTGTTTTTTTGTCAATTTTTAATTGGTCTCTATTAAGATTGACCAATTCTTGAACACGAAGACCAGTAGAGAAGAGAGTTTCGATTATTGCTCTATCCCTCAAACCGGCTTTAGTATTTATATCTGGCGCTAGTAATAGTTTTTCCACTTGGTTTAAGTCTAGGAAGTTAATCTCTTTATCCCCACTCACTTTTGCTAATTTTATTTTAGTGGGTGGTAGAGAAGTGATATTTTTTTCTAAAAAATACTCTAAAAGAGAGCGTAGAGATATGAGGTACAAATTTTGAGTTACTTTTTTTAACTCAGTTTTAGTTCTTATACTTTTATTTCTAGATAAATACAGACGATATTTCCAAATGTGGTCCTCGCTTAATTCCTTGGGCTGCAAATTATCTAATTTGTTGGTTTTTAGCCAAGAAAAAAAATCACCCAAGAATCTGGCATAATTTTCTTGAGTTTTAGTAGCCAAACCTTTTTCTATTTCACAATGATTTAGAAAGTCGGTTAAATATTTTATTATTGGTTTTTGATTATTGATCATAAATATAATTAGGGAACAAATTATATATTATATATCTTACTTCTTATTATGTATATTAATTAACCTTATATATCTATATTAATATATAAGGTTAATTAAAGCTTATTGGTATATAGTTAGACCCATTAAGTTTATTTCAGTGTTAAATAATAATATTATTTTTAATAGAATTAAAAATATTCCTATCACAACAAGACAAAAAACTATTATAGCTAGAACAAAAACAAATTTAAAAGCACCTTCATCCATATTTTTAAAATTTAATTATAATATATCTTATCTCCGTACCTCATATCTATGTATTTTATAGTCTTTAACTCATCTTTTAACTCTTTCTTTATATCTTCAAATCTTTGAAATTGATCCATGTAATCATCTTTAAGGTTTAAAAGTATCACTACATCGTTGTGTAAGTTAACCTTTATTGTATTAATTGACTCATCTAGGATGAAGTTTTTAACCCTAAAATCACTATCAAAACCTAAATCTTCGTAAAGTTCTTTGGAAAAATACAGATACTCTTCACTTATTTTAACATAATTATTGGATGAATCAAGTCTAGAAGCGCCCATATTTACTATTAGTGGTATAAATCTATCTTTGGTTATTTCATCTGTTGATTGTACGCAGTCACTATTTATACTTAAATCTTCTTCCGTTTCTGCATTATAATCATCAAAACCAGCTATTTCTTGATTGAATTCCTCTTCAGATACCTCTACTTCCTTGCAAATATTGAACTTTTTGCTTATATAAGAGCTACTATCTAAGAAATAAAGAGTATTATTTTCTTCATACATATATACATCAGACCTCTCCTTAATATCTATTTTAAGGGTTCTTGGTGCTATTTTTTGTATTTTTATGTCTTCTAGGTTATAATTTTTTATTAAACCCTCTATATAGTCTTTTTTTATTAAAAATATAATCTCTCCTTCATTTATTATCTTTTCATTTAATATATTCTCAATAACATCTTTATTGCTTAAGTTTCCACTAATTTCAATGTTTTTTATCTTAAAGGCGTTTGATATGAATAATATATATAATAGAATGATGATAACAATAATGCTTAACACCATTATTGTTTGGCATTTTCTTTTAAACCTCCTACTTCTTTTATCCTTTATAAAGGGGTTATTTATTTTTTTACTACTTATCCTGTTTAATCCTTTGCTTTTCATACAACTTTCTTTTTTATGTTAGATTTTAAGCTAGTTAATATTTCATAAGTTATAACATCTATTTTTTTGGCCATATTTTCTATTGAATTTTCTGCATCCTTCAATTCTGAAAATATTTGAACTCTATCACCAACACTAACTTCCCTGTTGAAACAATTTATACATGTTATGTTCATGCAAATCTTTCCGGCTATTAAACCCCAGAAAAAGCCCTTTTTATCGTTGAATAAAAATTTTGTACAGTTAGAAAATCTTCTATCTAAACCTTCATAATATCCAAATGGTATAACCGCTATTGTTGTGTCCTCTTTGGCTATAAAACTATTAGAATAGGACACTTTATCACCCTCCTTTATCTTGTGAGTACTAATTACCGTCGAATACAATCTTAATGCTGGTTTTAAGGCTTTATTTGCCTCGCTGAACATCTTGCAGGTTTCTTTTAGCGGATTATAGCCATAAAGAGCTAGCCCGGGCCTAAAAGCGGTATATAGGTCGTTTTTTAGGTTGAAAATCGAAGATGAATTACCTATATGAACCCATTTTGGGTATATTTTGTTTACTTTTAGTATATTTAATGCTTTTGCGAATTTTTCTTCCTGTGATTTAGTAAAATTGCTATCCTGGTTGTCAGCTTCGGCCAAATGGGAGCATACTCCAGTTATCTCAATTTTGTCTATATATTTTTTATTATTCTCTATAAACAAATTTAAATCATCTATCCCTTCCCTGTTCATTCCAGTGTTTACAAATAGATGCACCTTGGCTCTTTTTTTGAATCGACTTATATGTTTTAGTGTTTTTGTGTTGTATATGATAAATTCTGTTCTTTTGAAATTGCAATACTTGTATACATCAAGTGGCATTTCTCCCAAGATTAGAACTTTGCCCTTAAAATTCTTGTAAACAATCTGAGCTTCGGGAAATGAATCTACAGCAACCATCTTAGTGTTCGTCTTGTTTAGTATTTTGCAAACTTCTTTTAACCCATGACCATAAGCATTTGATTTTAAAACTGGAAACATTTCTGATTTCTCTTGCTGTGACTGTAGGTATTTAAGATTGCTTATTAAATTATTACTTATAATCTGTACCTCGTTTAATGTTTCGTATTTTGGCTTTAATATTTTTTTTATAAAAGATACCATACTATTTAATAATTGTTACAACACCTTTACCACTGGAAAGACGATCATTCTCAAGATTTGTTGTTATATTACTTAGATTACCACTAACATCTTCTCCGGTAAAACTATCTTTAAAAGAAAATTTGATATTTTCTACTAAGTTTAGCACCTTGTTAAAGTCTGAGCTCTCCGGAATTAATGTTACCTCTATATTGGCTCTATACTTATTAATTCCATTATTTATTTCAGATACCTCCCAGATAAGTCTTTTGCCGATTTCAGCGTAATTTAATCTACCATCTAGAACTCTTTTATTCCCTGAAAAATATACATTTTCTGGTAACTCAGCTGTTAAAACTAAATTTTCCAAACTATTACCAGAGTTATTAAACTCTAAGAAGATCCAATAGTTAGTGGCCATATCAACTGCCGGGGGTAACGGACCAACTCCTAACTGATCCCCTTGAGGACTGTAGTAATAAGCTGACATTGAAGTTGATGTCTTGGATGATACTTTATTTTTATTTGAATATTTTGTGTATTTAATTGTTTGCCCATTTATCTGGTATTCTATATCAGCTCTTAAAGACACCTCTTGATTTCCTATAATATTTTTCTGATTATAAGAAATATCTATATTAATAGATCCATTCTCATTGTTTATTAAATCTTCTATCTCTATTATATTGTTTTCCAGGAAATAGTTTTTGCTTTCTGAAGATTCTTTAATTGAATCTATTGAAAAATTTTCGTTAGCTGAAGTTAACTTTATTTTAATGTTTTTTATTGTTTCTTGACCCTTGTTCTGATAGTTTATTTTATATGACAATAATTCACCATCTTGGTATATTGTTGGCTCCGAGATAGCTTCAAAATTAAACTGAGCTTCTTTACTTGTAATTACTTTTTGTTGTTTTTGTGATGTGTATTTTTTTTCAAGAAATGTAAATTCTAAGTTTGGTTTTAGTTCCACCTCACTTTTTTGAGTTGTTGCAAAAAATGAAATATCTAAAGACTCTTTCTCTGCCATAGAGTCAATTATTATTTTGTTGTTTTCTATTTTTTGTCCTGATTTTTCTATTTTTAAATCACCTCCGAGATCTATAATTAGATTGGAAATAGATCTGCTGGCATTATTGTTTAATTTCATTGACGCTTCGAATTCACTACCAGAATATATTCTTTCTGGTAAGTTTATTTCAAAATCAACAATATCTTTATTTATACTATAAAAGAAAGAATTAAGTATTCCATTTTTACCACATTTATCACAGTTAAAGGTGAAAGAAATCATTTGCGTGTCATCTTTTTCACCGACAACATATCCGTTTATTTTTATTTTAGAGCTTAATCCAGAATTTAAATCACCAAGATAAAAACTGTTCTTTTCTTGGTTGAACGCACCAGCCGGAGATGTGCTTTCCAGTATAAAACCTCTTGGCAGCACAATATTAACCTCTGAATCCTTTATGTCCTTATTAACCTTATAGTCGAGCTCGAATGTTTTTAATTGTCCGACTGTTATACTTTGTTGGTCACTCTCTATTTGCAGGCTTACATTCTTGTTTCTGTTTATATTAAGGGAAAAAATTAAAAAGAAAACTAGGGATATTATAATCACTAAGAGTATTATATCGGCAATTAGGTGCCAGAGATTTTCCTGATAATAGTTTTGACGTTTTTTCCTATTTTGACCCATTACAACATTTAAACTGCCAATAACAAAATTACCACTCTTTTTAACATCAACACCTTCGCTAGTAATCTTAACTGATTGTGAATTATCCAATGGTTCTATGGTTTGGCTATTTATGTCAGAAGGCTCTATTATTTCAATCCCCTCCACCTTTTTATTTTTATTCATATTTTTATTATTATATTTATAGTATAACTTATTTTCTATTTTTTGTCATCCAGATTAAAAACTAACAGCACCTACCAGTATTTCAAATTTCCCATCATTATCTAGGTCATCTGACATTACTCTAAGTCCAGATCTAAAATCTCTATCATAGGCTAAAAAAGACTTAACAAGTTTTCCATCCTTATCAAAAATTTTTACCTCAGGGTCTCTATTTGGTCCTGGCACGCTTATTATTTCTTTTTGCCCATTTCCATTGGTATCGCCAACAGCTATTGATACACCACCTCTAAATCCCTGTTCGTAAGCAAAGAAACCACCGATAAGCGGTTTGCCATCCTTGTCGAATACTCTAATGTGGGGACCACCACCAATTCCAGCGGCTGTTATTATTTCTTGAGTTCCATCCCCATCTAGGTCCATAACAGCTATTCTTACACCACCTCTAAAACCTTTATCGTAAGCAAAGAAACCTCCGGTTAATGGTTTGCCATCTTTATTAAAAACTCTAACATGAGGTCCTCCACCTTGGCCTGCTCCGGTTATTATTTCTTTAGTACCATCACCATCTAAGTCAGCCACTGCAAATGATATTTCTCCGATAAATTTACCATCGTACGGTTTAAATTCTCTTATTTTTTGATTGTTTTTGTATATAGATATAATACCACGACTATTAACTAAAGTTTCTTCTTGCCCATCTCCATCTATATCACTTATTAGTATTTGCGAATCAGCTGGATAACCATCTATATATGCAAAAAAACCAGCCCTACTTTGTTGCCCCTGGTTGTTAAATACACGTATAAAGTCTCCATTGTTAAAGCTATTGTTTTTTATGGTTGCCATCGAAGAAATTCTTTTTAATAAAATTATCGCATCATTAGCCTTAAGCCTTATGAAGTTTATTATTGTTCCATTATTAACACTCCTGTCTTGAGTTCCGTTTATTTTTTCGAACTCCTCATTTCTAAAAGTGTATATCTGTTCTCTATTTGATGAATTTATAATAACACTTCCATTTTCAAAATCTCTTCTCCATAGGCCATTTGAATATGTACTACTATTTTCTCTGTTTAATATATTGTATGAGCTTGATTGAGCTCTTCCAAGGTTAACGCTATATTCATCATACCACCAAACTTGGCTATGACTACTTACATCAAAGTCAAAGCTAAAATATCCATGACTTTCCATCATAGTACTTGCCAAGCCAAATCTAACTCTCTGATAGTTTTGCCTGTTAGAGTCATATGAATTTATAACTGTAATATTTGGGTTTAGATTATTATCACTTATTTTAGAATAGGTATTTAATATCCCAGCCCAATTTCCATTACTTTCCCACTCAGCTGGAAAACCCTCAAACATAACACCGTTTAAAAGATTTTGATAATCCATATGGACTCTCCCATTTCCAAGTATTAAATAGTTCGGACCAATTAATTCCCTAGTTTTTCTTAACATTTTTTTTACACCCTCAGACCAAGAATTGTTTACAAAACTAACACTATCAGCTTTACCGTCGTTGTTTATATCAAAATCACCCCTAACCCAAGCTACATCACCCCAAATATTGTCATAAAAAATTCCATCCCATAGCCCAGTTGATATTATTTCTCTGCTAACAAATTCTGGTAAATATTCGTTCCATTTCTGACCACGATTATTTACTCCAGAACCATCACTTAGGTTTAACATGTAAGTTCCCTCCCAAAAAGTTGTTCTGTGTCCATCCTTGTTTTTTAACCACCAAGAGTCAGATATATTGTTTAACAACTTTTTTCTTAGCGTTGCGTTATAGCTCCATTGGCTATTATATATATTAGCATCAGCTTCTTGCGAAGTTATGTATGCTAATATAATTATATCGGGATTAAGGTTCCTTATTTTTTTTAAATTCTCCTTGCTATTTACTTGAACCTCCATGTCCAATATTAATAAGTCCCATTTGGCAAGCTCTGGAACCTCATGATCAGCTATATCCCATTTTAAAAAGTAATTAGCTAATTTAGGATAGATATTTTTTTCACTCACAGCAAAACAAGACCCTGGACTTATTGTTAAGCTGAGAGTTAATAAAATAAAAAAAATATTTAGATTTTTTAAATATTTAATAAACATTTTTTTAAAAAGACTAATATACTTTTATAACATATTTTGGCCGTAAAGTCAATTATTTTCTAGAAACTTACATCAATTATACTTATCTCTGGTCTATTAAAAAGTCTCATTGGTAAAACAACATTTCCAATTCCCGATGTAACAAAAATGTCTATATTATTTATATTGTAAAACCCTTTATCAAATTCGTGGTTGCTAGGTATTACATATTTATATATGTAAGGTATCCTTAATTGTCCGGCGTGAGTGTGTCCAGCCAACATAAGGTCTATTTCTTTTATATTGGAGACCTCTTTGTTTAATTCATATATTGTATCCGGGTTGTGAGTGACTAAAAACCTTAAGTCTACTTCTGTATCGCTATCTTTTTTTTCTAATATTGAATAGTCAGGATTTCCAGTCCATAAATCTTCTATTCCGATGAATTCTATTTTTTTATTTCCTATTTCTATTATCTTTTTTTCATTGTCTATCATAATTACACCTTCAGATCTTAAGGCTGAGCTTATTTCATTCGCCTTTACATATCCCTCCCTGTCATAGTCATGATTGCCAAGTACGGCTACCTTGATTTTCTCCATACTTCTCAATGAAGAAAAATAATTTTTCATTTTATCTTTGTTGGCATAATAGACAAAGTCTCCAGGCATAACAACAATATCAACATTTAACTCGCTCACCTTCTTAGCTATTCTTTCAAGCATTTTTTCGCTACTGTAGACGCCAATGTGAACATCTGAGAAAACTGCTAATCTAATTTGTTTTTCTGAGTTATTTTTCTGTACATTGTAATACCTGGTTTTTATTAAATTTGGCTCAATAAATCTGACCCAAACAAGAATTAGGCATATTATTAGTAATACAACGAGTTCAACTATTGGCTCACCTTTAGATTTTTTTATATACAGCCTACTGGCAATAATAAAAATAGCCGGAAACAGTAAATAAAAAATATAATAAATAATATTCAAAAGTATCTTTTCCATTATTTTTTAGTTATTTTATCTATTTTTTTAAGCATAAAAGGTTTTAGTACTTCTGGTATTAAAACACTTCCATCTTCTTGTTGGTTTTGTTCTAAAATGGCCGGCAAGAGTCTTGAGGTTGCCAATCCTGAAGCATTTAAAGTATGAACAAATTCGTTTTTACCCTCTTTGTTTTTAAACCTAACATTACCCCTCCTTGATTGATAATCTAGAGCATTGGAAACTGAACTAACTTCTTTGTATATACCCATACTAGGAATCCAAACCTCAAGGTCAACTGTTTTTGCCATGGCAGAACTACAATCTCCCGCGGCTAAATCACTAATTTGAAAATGCAAATCCAAACCTTTTAATATTTCGGTTGCCTGATTTTTCATTTCATTAAAAGCATTCCATGAATCATCTGGTTTAACATATTGAAACATTTCAATCTTATTAAATTGATGTCCTCTTATCATTCCTCTTTCTTCTTGTCTGTAGCTGCCAGCCTCTCTTCTAAAACAAGGAGAGTATGCAAAATATTTTAAAGGTAATTCACTGTCTTTTAAAATCTCTTCACGATGATAATTCCCCAACATCATCTCTGACGTTGCATTAAGACAAAGACCATCCTCCACCCAAAACAAGTCATCTCTAAATTTAGGTATGTGGCCAGAAGCATATGCAGATGCTTCATTTAGCATGAAAGGTGGAATTATGAAGTTGTAATTATTCTTTGTATGGAAATCAGCAAAATAGTTTAGCAGTGCCCACTCCAAAATAGCACCCTCATTTTTGTATATCCAAAAACCAGACCCAGACATTTTGGCGGCTCTTTTGTAGTCTATAATATCAAGACTTTCAGCTAATTCGACATGATCTTTTATTTTAAATGGCAATTCTTTTTTATCTCCAAAAGTATATGAAACTTTATTGTTTTCCTTTCCACCAGAAAGAACTTCTGGCGCCACTATATTTGGAAGTGCTGATAATTTTTCTTTTAAATTAGATTCTATGGATGATAAGCTTTCTTCTATTTCTTTAATTTTTAAGTTGTTTTCTTTTATGCTTTTTATAGTTTCTTCGTCCGGCTTACTTTTAGATAGTTTGTTTTTTTCTGCTTTTATTTCTTCTAGTGATTTTGTAATTTCTTTTCTTTGATCGTCTAGTTTTATTATCTCATCTAAACCAATCTCAGTATCCCCCATTCTTTTTCTTAAAGATTGCTCAACATTATCTTTGTCTTCTCTTATTTTTCTTATATCTAACATAAAATTAATTAATTAGCTGACCACCAAATGTTTTTAGCAAGTCATCTATCATATTATTATCATTTGAATTATTACTTGTTTTTAAATTATTATCAATAATAGCTTCTATGTCTAGTTCATGACTATACACTTCTTTTAATAATTGTTTTATTATTTTTTTCATTTCTGGATTTTCCAATCTATCCTTATGAAGTTTGTATTTGAATATTAGGCAGACTTTATTGCCAGTTAAAGAATCAACTTTGCACGACTGCATAACAAAGGACAAGGAGTGATTGTGTGATTTTAGTTTCATTAAAAATTCTGGCCACAAGTTTAAAAATTCATCTATTTTTATTAAACCTTCTTTTATCTTTTCTTGTTTTTCTTCTTTTGTTTCTTCTGTTTTTGTTATGCTTTCTTCTATCTTTTTTTCTACTGGTAATACCTCTCTTTCTATTTTATTTTTAAACCCACAAAATCTTATTATGCTAAATTCTAGGGGCATTTGAGGTATGAACGAGCTGTCAACATTCTTAAGGTTTTCTAATAAGTCCTCAGTTAAACTTATTAATTCTGCCATGTCAAAAGAGTCAGTTAAATCATTTATTCTTTTTTCCATTTTATCACTTAGATCTAAGCCCAGCTTAGAAGAAAGTGATGGGTTGTTTTTGTTTAAAATTATTTTTCTTATTAGCTCTATGAGATCGCTTACGAATAATTTTAAATTAGCCCCGTTGTCTATGATGTTGTTTATCAATTCTATGGCAGAAGATGAGTCTTTTTTTGCTAGTATTTTTAAAAAATCTATATTATCCTCCATGTTGCTGTTTGGAATTACCAAGCTGGCAATCTTGTAGTCTATCTTCTTGTCTGATATTGAAATTATCTGATTTAATAGGCTTTCAGCGTCTCTTAAATGTCCATCAGACTTTAAGGCTATTAAATCTAGCACATCTCTATCTACTTCTATTTTTTCGCTTTTAATTATTGTTTCCAGTTTAGATATCATGTCGTTGGTACTGATTTTCTTAAAATCGAATCTTTGACATCTTGATACTATAGTTAGGGGTAGTTTATGCACTTCCGTGGTACAAAGAACAAAAATAACCCTAGATGGTGGCTCCTCTAGTGTTTTAAGCAGTGCGTTAAAGGCTGAAATCGAAAGCATGTGGACTTCATCTATTATGAAGACTTTGTATTTTTTTTCAGGTGTTGCAATTTTACTTATTGATATTATATTTTCTCTTACATTATCAACGCCAGTATTACTAGCAGCATCAATTTCCATAACATCAAGGTTTCTAAATTCATCAATGCTTAAGCAAGATTCACACTTGTTACATGGCTCAGGGTCATCTTTCTTTCTGTCTTGGCAATTAATTGCCTTAGCCAATATTCTAGCCAGTGTTGTTTTTCCTACTGCTCTTGGACCACAAAACAAATAGGCATGAGATGTTCTGTTATGAGTAATCTCATTTTGTAGTGTTGTTTTTATGTTGTTTTGACCAAAAACTTCTGAAAACTTTTTAGGTCTATATTTTTGATATAATACAGTCATATTTTATTAATCTTTTTTTTCTTTTTTATTAAAACCTTCAAAAGCTTTTAGTATTTCTACTGGAGTTACAAAAACTATAGTGTTTGACTGATCAGATGACATGTCATTAATAGATTGAAGTGTTCTTAGGTGAAGTGCTCCATCAGCACTAGAGAGCGTTCTTGCTGCTTGAGATAAATTTTCAGCTGCGGCTAATTCTCCTTGAGAGTTTATAATGACAGCTCTCTTCTCTCTTTCAGCTTCAGCTTGTTTTGCTATTGTTCTCTCCATTGATTCTGGCAAAATAACATCTTTAAGTTCTACATTATTTACTTTTAAGCCCCACTCATCTGTTTCTTTATCAACAATTTCTCTTATTCTATCTGCTATTTTATCTCGATTAGCTAATAATTCATCAAGGGTTATTTCACCAACTATATTTCTCATAGTTGTTTGAGCATATTGACTGATAGCATAGTAGAAATTTTCAACTTCAATTATGGCTTTTTCAGCATCTATTATCTTATAATACAAAACAGCATTAACTGTAACTGGAACATTATCCCTGGTTATAGCTCTCTGATCTGGGACGTCAACAGCCTTTACCCTGATGTCAACTTTTTTAAATCCTTGAAAAACAGGCCATAAAAATCTCCAACCTGGAGTCATAACACTAGTAAATCTACCCATAGTAAATTTAACTCCTCTCTCATATTCATTTATTTGTTTCAGAGATGAAAGAAAGAATATCACGATAAAGAATGCAAAAATAGAAAATCCCATAGTATTATTTTTTAATTATATATATTATCTTGTTGCTCCGGAATAGGTTATAGCTTGCAAAATATTCCACTCTTCAGTGGTTTCCGGTAACTTTTCGAAAATAGCTTTAAATATTTCAATTCCTCTTTTTTCACTGTTTAAGTTTCTGTTTTCAGCTCTTTGTCTTAGACCGTAAGCCATAATTTTTACAGCTGAAATATCATGTTTATTTTCTTCGTTTACTTCTCTTTTATAGATTTTTTTAAACATTTCCCTAGCTCTTAATTCAGTGTTTTCGTTATAATTTTCCGGCCAACGTCCATTGGCTATTTTTATAGCATCAGCTAACTCTTGATCACTTTCTGGTAATTTACCAAAGGCATTTTGAAAAGAATGAATAACTGCAGCTCTTTCACCTTCCCCTAGTTTTTTTGTATTATCATCTACACCATAAGTTACAAAGCTGTTAATAGCATTTCTAGCCTCTTCACTAATTTTACTCATTTCAGTAACTAGGTTTTTGAGATGCTTTATTTCTGCTTGTTGCTCCCTGATTATACTTCTTAATTCCTTAAGTTCATTTAATATCTCTTGTAAATTATTATTTAAAAGTGAATCAGCTTTTTCTTTTATATTTTTTATCATTTCATCTTCTTTTTTCTCTACCACCTTGCACTCACCTTCGTAAGCTACAGTTTGGCCGTATTTTTTTTCAGCCATACATCTGTTTGAATAGGTTTTACCATTTTTAGCACAAACCGGGGCGTACTCAAGGGTGCAAGCGATTATATCTTCCGTTAAGTTAACTCTCACTTGATTGCTATAGGTGCCACATTTACCACTTAAATACTCGCAAACCCTAACATAGTAAATTCCGTCACCATCAAAAGCTTCAATGGTGTCAGAATTCTTATTTGAATCATCATAATAGTGATATTTATCTGCTTTTCTAGTTGGATAGGTTGGGTTTTCATTTTTTGACCAAACAACCTTAAAACCTTTTACAGAATTGCCATTGGCAGTCCAATTTATCTTAGAACCATTAGCCTCTAATTTAATAGAAGAAACTACACTATTATTACTTGTATTATTGTCATAAACGGCTTGTCCAGAATTAATACTTAGAACAAAAAACGCAATCAAAGTCATTAAACTAAATAAAATTCTTTTTTTCATAGTTTTAAAATAAATTACAAAAGATGTTCTCATTATAACAATTTTATAAAAACGAATCAATTGCTTGTTATTTGACATTTTTATTTTATATCTTATAATATAAACATCAATATCAATGATTATTGATATATTTAAATTATTATAAAAAATATATGATTAAAAATTATTTCAAGTACCTACTGATTTTTGTTTTGTTTTTTTCTTTACTTCCATTTAAATCACAGGCCTCTAGTTTAGAGGATGTTGATACGATTCAGGTAAATTTTTTTGGTAGCCCTACTTGCCCCCACTGTGTTAATGAAAAATATTTTTTAAAAGACCTAAAGAATGAAACACCGAACTTAATTGTTAATGAATATGAGATTGCTAATGAGTCAGAGTTAATAAACAGCTTTTACAAAGAGTATAATGTGCCAAAAAATCAACAAGGATTAGTTCCTGTTACTTTTATTGGTGATAAATATTTTCTAGGATTCAATGACAATATTGGAGAAGATATAGTAGCTCATATAAATGGGCTTGAATCAAAGTCTGATAATTCTAGTATAAAAATACCTTTCTTTGGTGAAGTTGACCTACTTAGTCTTTCCTTACCAGTATTAGCGATAGTTCTTGGTATTGTAGATGGTTTTAATGTTTGTTCTTTGGGTGCACTTGTTATAATTTTGGGATTAGTTATGGTCTTGGGATCTAGAAAAAGAATTTTATTACTAGGTGGTCTATTTGTTCTTATTACCGGAATAACGTATGGTCTTCTAATGCTTTTGTGGCACCAGTTGTTTACCTTTATCTCTCCTTATATAAAAAGCATGGAGATACTTATAGGAATTTTGTCTATCTTGGGAGGTGCCTATCTTCTTAGGGAGTTTATAAAGTCATGCAAACAGGGACCAACATGTTCTTCTGGCGGTATATTAGCTAGGCTAAGCCCAAAGGTTGAAAAGATGTTTTCAACTAAGAAGAATATAGCTGTACTAGCTGGTGTGGTTGGACTTTTTGCTCTAATTGTAACCATAATTGAATTCCCCTGCTCCGCTGTTTTACCAATGCTTTTCACTGGAATACTGGTTGAATCTGGAATTTCCATGAATACCAGTCTTCTATATATCGGTATATTTTTATTGTTTTATATGCTTGATGAGATTATTATATTTTTAGTAGCCTTTTTTACTATGAAATTAAAAATAGTTTCACCAAGATTTATTATTTTCTTTAATTTGTTAGCCGCTATAATATTCCTATTTTTGGGTGCTTTCTATTTGTATAGGGTTTTTTAAATAATTATCTTTTGCTATAATTAGAATAATTATTATTAATATAAAGATATGAAAAATTTAAGAACTTTAGCGCTGGAGAATGAAAACTTATTAACTGGGATTAAATTTGCGGTTTTATTATCTCTCGTTTTAATAGCTCCACTTATCGGAAATCAACTAGTTACTGGGACTATAGTTAATATGACCCTTATACTAGCTATCCTTACATTAAACTTAAGATCAGCTATCTTGATTTCTTTGTTCCCTAGTTTTATAGCTCTTATTTCCGGAACTCTTAACCCAGCTCTTGCACCAGTGATACCATTTATAATTCTATCAAATATATTGCTCGCATCTATTTTTAATTATTTTAAAAATAGGGATTATTGGATGTCGATTGTTGCGGCCAGTTTTGCTAAGTTTATCTTCTTATATCTTTCAAGTCTATTTATTTTTGAACTGATATTAAAAGAACAAATAGCTGACATGCTATCTACTACAATGGGCCTATTTCAACTAATAACAGCCTTAAGTGGTTCAATCTTAGCTTATTTTATTTATAAGTTTATTAAAAAATAAAACCCCCGTTTAAAAAAACGAGGGATTTTGACTGGTTTAGTAGCACCTACTACTTTTTTTGGTGCCTAAAAATTTATAATTTGGATTCTTCCAATCAAAGATATTCCAAATTAGAGCTAGGCCTTTCATCTCCTTATTAATAGAGATGCAAGGAAAACTTTTTACTCCAAAATTATCTGGAACCTCAGAACCCATTGCAATTATTATAATACTTTGTTCAGAGAATTGATACAAGTTCAAGAAATTTAATTCAAAAATGTTTGAAGGGACAAAGCCTTCTAAATTCATTTTTCTAACTATACTTCCAGTATCTAGATTCTTTGGCATGTCAAATAATTTAACCACAGACTCTACTACGCCATTTGAAGGAGGTTTTGGAAATTTGTCAGAACAAATAATTTTATTCCTCCTGTTAAAACCATGACTAGCTATAACCGTGTCTAGGTCTTGACTGTAGTCAACCTTGATAGTAAAAATAGATCCTGTCACCTTAGGTTCATCTACTAAAACGAAGTTTTCTTTCATTCTAAATTGTTTTTAAATTAATAAATGGATTAATTATTAAAAAATCTATAGACTAATAAATTTTTCAATAATTAATCCATTTTTATTTAGAATAAAAATGTCTATTGTTAAATAACTATTATTGATAGTGCTTATATTATCACAATATAATTATATGTCAACATTTTTATTTGTTTTTAAGAAACAAATATTGTATTATATAGATATTAAAATTTAAAACTATTAAAATGATAAAAATAGGCAATATTATAAAAATCAAAAACAATCAAACAGATAACAAAAAAAGGTTTATTACTGAAATAATAAATGCCAGTGCTCCTAATTTGGATTTTTACTTAATGGTTATATTGTCAGCATTGATGACATCTCTTGGTCTTATAGCTAATAATTTAGCCCTGGTTATAGCTGGAATGATTGTTGCTCCACTCCTTTCACCTATTCTAGCCATGTCTCTCGCTACCTCTATTTTAGGTTCAAAACTTTTTATTAGATCTCTAAAAATATTAGCAGTGTCTTTTATGCTTTCTATTTCAGTTTCTTTTTTAGTTGGAATGATTTTTGATTTCAATATAGGAGAAATAGACTTAATACAAAAAATGAATGTGAGTTATTTAACCTTGTCCATAGCTGTGGTGGCTGGTATAACGGCTAGCTATGCCTGGACAAGAGAAAATTCAAAAGATTACTTGTCGGGCATCGCAATAGCTGTAACAATAATCCCACCGCTTAGCTCTATTGGCATATCATTAGCCGCCTCTGATGCTTCAACCGTGGTTCAAGTTTTTAATTTCTTTTTGATGAATGTTTTTGGTATTTTCTTGGGAGGAATATTCGTCTTCCCTGTTATGAGATTTTACAAGGTTAAGAAGACTGTTCTAAAGGAAATTAAAAAAGAGGAAAACTCATTAACCTCTTAAGCTTTTTATTAGATTTGTAAATGGTTTAAGATTTTTTTTATCAATAGTTAGTAATTCTTTGGGTGATAATTCACTGTATGTTTTTTTATACCCTTCAGGTATTAAAAATGATGACATTGGATATCCGGGGTTTATAATTTTAGAAAATTCATTAGACACTAAATCAATTTGAACAGCGCTAGCTGTTTTTAATTTTTTATTTTTTGGATTATAGTATGACAAACTAAAATCCCATGAAAATTTTAAATTATTATTTTTATAATCTAAAAATATTTTTTTCCATACATCTAAAACTTCAGTGTCCCTTAATTCTCTTTTTTCTTTATTAAACCTTCTAACAAAAACACCTGGTTGATAGTTGTCTGGTAAAAAATTAGTAATAACAAATTCATCCACAGCTATTGTTTCTATTTTTGATATTTTACTATACTCTATTGCCTTGTGTATAGAATTTTCTTTTGATGTTTTAAAAGGTTCTTCGATTTTTTCTTTAATATTTAAATCGTCCAAGCTGATTAGGTTTATTCCTATATCAGAAAAAAGATTCCTATATCGTCTAATTTTGCCCTTATTATGAGTTGCTAGTAGTAATTTGTTCATCTTTTTTATTTGCCCTCTATTAAAAGTCTAGTTCCCCTAATTACAATACCCACCAAGCCACCTACGAATAATATAAAAATCATCGGCAAGAGTGCCTCTATAAACAAACCAAAATTAAAGTCCTTATTTATTAATTGAAATGTTATTATAAATACTGAACCAACTATCATTGAGCCAATTAACAGCTTTGGTATAAATTTATAACTGCTAGTCTCATTTTGGGCTAGTATAAGCATCATACCTGTTAAAAATAGTATTATAAAAGTGTGAAATAAAACTATTCCAATAGATTCTAAAAACTCACTATTAATTTCTGATAAAAAAAGCAGTGCTAAAGATGACGCTGAAATTATAAATGTTTTTTTCATGTTGTTATTTTAATTATTTTTATCAAAATAATTATAGCATTTTTTTATATAAAAACAAAAAAACCAGCTTATTATAACTGGTTTATATTTTTTAATCAGTCTTTTTTGACCTATAAGTCTCAAAGGCTAACTCTCTTTTTCTGGTATACTCGTTATATACACACTCTCTCTCCTTAATATACTCATCGTAGAGATGTTTTTCATTTCTCTGATATTCTAAATATCCTTCCTCACTGAATACTTTATACTCAGAAAATTCTGGCATATTTTCAATTCTCTTAATCTCTTGATGATCTCTGATTTTTTTAGCATCTAACCATTTAAGATACAGGTCTCTATGATTATTTCTAATTACAGAGATAAAATAATCTTTTTCTTTTTGATAAATGTTGAAAACATCAGTTTTCTTATCGTAATAATTATTAAAAGCCTCAGTCTTCAATTTGTCATATTGAACAAAGAGTTCGGTTTTAACCCTATCATAATCACTAAAACTAAATATTTTAGATGTATCAACTGTAAAGAGCTTCTCTCCCTCTACTACAGTTATTAAAGAATTATCTTCTTCAATAATGGGCTTTTCTATTTTTGGATTGCTTGGTGAATTGCAAGCAATAAAAAATAAAAGGAATACTGGAAGTAGGACATTTTTTCTCATAAGCTATTTTTTTAAGATGTGAAGAACTATTAATTGGTATATATTAGCTTAAATGACAAAAAAAGTCAATAAAAAAGTGGTAAAAATTACCACTTTATAGAACTCTTTTTAATTACATTAAAAACGAAAGTTGTTGTTTTTTTAAAATCATAAACAACTTGTACGTTTTTATTTTTCAATCTTTTTAGGTTGTTGTTATAAGAGTCCAAAATTATGTCCTCCGCTAACAATCTACAATCCTCATCTATTTTAGTATCACTTAATAGTGTCAAGGATTCATCTAGAATTTTTTTTAATTCTTTTTTCATAACTATCTTTTTAATGACCTGGTAAATAAATAATAACACTAAATATTAATTTTTGTCAATTCTTATTTTTATACTATGTTGTTAAAATTTAAAAAACAGGAAAGCTTAAGCTTCCCTGTGATTATTTACCTGACCTGATCTTTTTCATGAGCGATATTTCTCCTACGAACAATATCCGCAAGATATTTATCTCTTTCTTCTTTGCTCATTTTAATCATGGCCGTACAATTTAAGTTTAATGAATGGTGAAATTCATCTTTTCTTATCCAAAGCCTACGCCACCAAAGAACTATAGAAGAACTATTAATCTGTTTCATTTTACCTCCCCCTTGTTTAAATTAAAATTTATTATTGTTATTGTTCACTAATTAAATAAATAGGCAATTGACAAACCGACGCCCCAACTAAGTAGTATGACAAGGACAGCTATTAAACCATGCTCTAAAATTATGGGTAATGGACGCCTATTGTTTGATCTGGCAATATAATAATTCAAAATTACCAACACTAATCCGCCCCAGACAATAGATACATAAATAGCCCAAGGCATGGGAATTGTAATAACAGGTATTAGAAATGTTAATCCAAAAATAAATTTACACAGAAAAGTTAAAACAGTGGCCTGACGTAATTCTTTGTGAGTAAAGTTTCCTTCAGATTCCTTAGCTAAGTGAACTCCAAAAGAGTCAGAAAGAGCGTCAGCAATAGAAATTGTCAGTATCCCAGCAATAACAGCCATTCTAGACCCTGTACTTGTTTCCAGTCCAATAATCAAACCTAAGGTAGTGATTGTTGCTGAGGTTAATCCGAAGCTAATTCCAACTTTTTGCGCTTTATTCATATATCATTTTTTCAATTTCTTGATCTACTAAAATTTCTAAATTAAAATTCTCTCTT
>Ga0172382_10004670_pt1 | contig 20867 bp, 18 predicted proteins | sample Leawel138RmetaG_FD_122245 | JGI IMG/M metagenome (GOLD analysis project Ga0172382, IMG submission 122245) | Leachate microbial communities from a municipal landfill in Southern Ontario, Canada - Leachate well 138R metaG | ecosystem: Engineered > Solid waste > Landfill > Unclassified | place... | reverse complement strand
TTAGATTTTGCCAACCAGATCCAGGGAAGGTGTCAGTGTCTCGGCGCCTTCTTCCCACTTGGCGGGGCAAACTTCACCGGGGTGAGCAGCGATGTACTGGGCAGCCTTGACTTTACGCAGCAGCTCGGATGCTTTGCGGCCGATACCGTTGTCGTGAACTTCCATGACCTTGATCTCGCCTTCCGGGTTTACGACAAACGAACCGCGCAGCGCCATGCCTTCTTCTTCGATAAGCACTTCGAAGTTGCGGGCCAGGACCTGTGTTGGGTCACCCAGCATGGGGTACTGGACCTTGCCGATAGCGGCAGAGGTGTCGTGCCAGGCTTTGTGCGAGAAGTGGGTGTCGCATGAAACAGCATAGACCTCAACGCCAAGCTTCTGGAATTCGGGGTACAGATCGGCCAGATCTTCGAGTTCGGTCGGGCAAACGAAAGTGAAGTCAGCAGGATAAAAAACAAAAACGGACCATTTACCTTTTACTGCCTCGTCGGTAACGTCAAAGAATTTGCCGTTCTGGTAAGCCGTGCTTTTGAAGGGTTTGATTTTGGTGTTGATCAAGGACATTTTTGTTTCCTCTGTTGTGGTTGAAAAGTGAAAGTGAAGTCAGTATAGGCAAGGCCCAAGCATTTGTAAAATTGATTGATTTAATAGCATCAGTAAATTTTAGCTATCGGCCCGCCCTGCCAGTAAACGCGCCGGACACTTCAGGACAGCGCGCAACTACCCAAATGGTGTCACGCACTGTTTTATCAAGCGCAGTACCAGCAAACAGACACAGCACACAGATACGCCTATGGCGCAAATCAGCGGCAAATTGGCAGACAATGACACCCCGATGGCAGCAAACCACCGCCCGAAACACCTGCCAACCTGCGTTAAAATACAACGCTATCTTAAAAGACAATGATTTCAGGAAAATTATGGAAGCCGAACGCCAAAACCAGCTGATTGCCCGCATCGAAGACTTCGACCAGCGTCAGCACGCCTTACGGGGGTATCTTTGACTACGCTGGCAAAGCTGAACGCTTGCAGGTGGTCAATGCCGAGCTTGAAAGCCCGGACGTCTGGAACGACCCCAAACACGCACAAGATCTCGGGCGCGAAAAAAAGAGCCTTGAAACCATCGTTGGCACACTGACCGAAATCGGCAGCGGTATTACCGAGGCGCGCGAACTGTTCGAACTGGCTGCTGCCGACAACGACGACGATACCCTCGAGGCCATTGAAGACGACTGCGCGGCCCTGGGTGAAAAGCTCGAAGACCTCGAGTTCCGCCGCATGTTCAACAACCCGGCAGATCCGCTCAATTGCTTCATTGACATCCAGGCCGGTGCCGGCGGTACCGAGGCACAAGACTGGGCCTCAATCTTGCTGCGCCAATATCTGCGCTATTGCGAACGCAAGGGCTTCAAAACCGAAGTGCTTGAAGAGTCCCCGGGCGAGGTTGCCGGCATCAAATCCGTCAGTATCAAGGTCGAAGGCGATTACGCGTTCGGTTTTCTGCGTACCGAATCAGGTGTACACCGCCTGGTGCGCAAAAGCCCGTTTGATTCGGCCAATGGCCGGCACACGTCGTTTTCAAGTGTGTTTGTCTACCCTGAAGTCGACGACTCGATCGAAATTGATGTCAACCCCGCCGATTTGCGTGTTGATACCTACCGGGCCAGCGGCGCGGGCGGCCAGCACATCAACAAAACCGACTCGGCCGTGCGTATCACGCACATGCCTACGGGTATTGTGGTGCAATGCCAGAACGATCGTTCACAGCACCGCAACCGCGCCGAAGCCATGCAAATGCTGAAGTCACGCCTGTACGAGCTTGAAATGCGACAGCGCATGGCCGAACAACAGAAAATGGAAGACGCCAAAACCGATGTGGGCTGGGGTCACCAGATTCGCTCCTACGTGCTCGATCAAAGCCGCATCAAAGATTTGCGTACCAACGTTGAAATCTCGAATACCCAGAAAGTCCTGGACGGTGACCTTGATCCGTTCATTCAAGCCAGCCTCAAACAGGGCATTTAATATCAGGGCCGGTTATTGGCTGGCCCGATTGCCCTGCCTGCTCGCAAGAACAGCACTGTTTCATTTCGTCCGGCCATTTGGCCGGTCAAACCTTGACCATACGTGAACATGACCACTACGCCCACCCCCGCTACTGTTGCCGCTGACGAAAATCACCTGATTGCCGAACGCCGCAGCAAGCTGGCCCGGCTACGCTCGGAAGGCGTTGCCTACCCGAATGATTTTGTGCCGAAAGACCGGGCCGCCGACCTGCACACCGCCTGCGAAGAACTCGACAAGGCTGCACTTGAAGAGCTCGCCAAACCTGCCACTGTCGCCGGGCGCATGATGCTCAAGCGGGTCATGGGCAAGGCCAGTTTTGCCACCCTGCAAGATGCCACGGGTCGTATCCAGATTTATCTGGACAAGAATGGCGTAGCTGAAGACGTCTACGAAAACTTTAAAACCTGGGACATCGGCGACATTATTGGCGTCGAAGGGGTCATGTTCAAGACCAACAAGGGCGAGCTTTCGGTACGTGCCAGCGAAATCCGCCTGCTGTCAAAGTCGCTTCGCCCCTTGCCCGACAAGTTCCACGGTGTTACCGACCAGGAACTGCGCTACCGCCAGCGCTACGTAGACCTTGTCATGAATGAAGAAACGCGGCACACCTTTGTGGCCCGCAGCAAGGCCATTGCCCGCATGCGTCAATTCATGGTTGACGAAGGGTTCATGGAAGTTGAAACCCCCATGCTGCACCCGATTCCGGGCGGGGCTGCCGCCAAGCCGTTCATCACCCACCACAATGCACTGGACATGGAAATGTTCCTGCGCATTGCCCCCGAGCTGTACCTGAAACGCCTGATTGTCGGCGGGTTTGAACGGGTCTTCGAACTGAACCGCAACTTCCGCAACGAAGGGGTCAGCCCGCGCCACAACCCCGAGTTCACCATGATGGAGTTCTACGCGGCCTATACCAACTATCACTGGCTGATGGACTTTACCGAGAACCTCATCCGCCAGGCCGCCATTGCTGCAACCGGCAGTGCCGTGCTGACCTATCAAGACCACCCGCTTGATCTTGGCCAACCCTTCGATCGCCTGACCATTGTCCAGGCCATCATGAAATACGCGCCCGGCTTCACCGAAGCGCAATTGAATGACCACGAGTTCCTGCGCGCCGAGCTGAAGAAACGCCGGGTCGATGTCAATGGTCCGACACTGGCACGTGCCGGTACGGGCGCTCTGCAACTGGCCTTGTTCGAAGAAACGGCCGAGTCACTGTTGTGGAATCCAACCTTCATTATTGACTACCCCATTGAAGTCTCGCCACTGGCCCGGGCATCCGATGCCCGCCCGGAAATCACCGAGCGCTTTGAACTGTTCATTACAGGCCGCGAAATCGCCAACGGGTTCTCTGAACTGAATGACCCTGAAGATCAGGCCGCCCGCTTTCATGCCCAGGTTGAAGCCAAAGACGCCGGTGACGAAGAAGCCATGTTCTTCGATGCCGACTATATCCGTGCCCTGGAATACGGCATGCCCCCCACAGGTGGTTGCGGTATCGGTATCGACCGCCTGATCATGCTGCTGACCAACAGCAGCACCATCCGCGACGTCTTGCTGTTCCCGCACCTTCGCCGCGAAGACTGATCCCGGCCGGTAGCACCCGGGCCTTGTCAACGAAAAAACCATTGCTCCGTTATCCGGTGGCAATGGTTTTTTTTGGGCAACATAATGCGAAGCCCTGAACGTGGTAAACAATGCCCGATTCAGGGCCGTAGAGCAGAATTTTTACAGCCTTGCTGCCCGTTTTGGCAGCGGGCATGTTCGGCGGGCAGGCGCTTCAGTGATTCTCTTTGGCGTGGTTGATAGTGTACTTTGGGATCTCAATCGTCAGGTCCGCATCGGCAATTTTCGCCTGGCATGACAGACGCGATGTGGGCGTCAGGCCCCAGGCACGGTCCAGGTAATCTTCCTCGTTGTCAGTAGCGTCTTCCAGCGAATCAAACCCTTCACGCACAATGACATGACAGGTCGTGCAGGCACAAGACAACTCACACGCGTGCTCTATTTCTATATGGTTGTTCAATAACACACGGCAAATCGATTCGCCTGCAGGCGCGTTGTCGATAACGGCCCCTTCAGGGCAAATTTCAGCGTGGGGCAAAACAGTAATTTTTGGCATGACTATACGTGTATGAATTCAGGGCCAGCGTCTCGGTGCACCGTATCAAGCAGCGCAAGATGACGACATAAAAAAAGGCTGCGGGCACGGCCAATGACAACCCGCCCCGACAAACCCGTTTACGAGGCAATATCGTTGATGGAACGCCCGGACAAGGCGGCACGAATGCTGCGGTCCATGCGGCGGGCTGCAAACTCGTCGGTGGCCTGGCTGAACCTGGCCACCTGGCCACGCACAGCATCGGCGTCAATACCTGCCGCCACACCCTGACTTTCAAGGGCCTGCAACATTGTGCGGCTTTCATCTAGCACCACGTCAACAGCGGCTCGTTCGGCGTCAGACAACAAATCGGCATCGGCCGCCAACGCTGCACTGACCGATTCCAGCAGTTGTTGCAATTCAACCTGTTGCTCGCGCAGTGCCCGCGCTTTGGCATCGTCGGACGCATGGGCCATACCATCGGTGAGCATGCGGGCCACTTCGTCGTCAGACAGACCGTAGGATGGCTTGACAGTGATATTGGCCTCTACACCCGTACTTTCTTCGCGGGCACTGACATTAAGCAGGCCATCGGCATCAACCTGAAAAGTAACCCGGATACGGGCAGCACCTGCAACCATGGGCGGAATACCGCGCAACTCAAAGCGGGCCAGTGACCGGCAGTCTGACACCAGATCACGCTCGCCCTGAAGCACATGAATGCTCATGGCCGACTGGCCATCTTTGAAGGTGGTGAATTCTTGCGCCCGCGCTACAGGAATGGTGCTGTTACGCGGAATAACCCGCTCGACCAGCCCGCCCATGGTCTCAAGACCCAGCGACAGCGGTGTTACATCAAGCAGCAACCAGTCTTCATCGGCAGCACGATTACCCACCAGCATATTGGCCTGCAACGCAGCACCCAGGGCAACCACCTGATCGGGGTCAAGGTTGGTCAGTGGTTCAGTATTGAACAAACGGCCCACTTCGCGTTGAATCACGGGCATGCGGGTTGCACCGCCAACCATGACCACACCCTTGACCTCGTCAAACGACAAACCGGCATCGCGCAAAGCCTGGCGCGCACGGTCTAGTGTGCGGTCAACCAGGGGTTTGACCCACCCTTCAAACTCAGCGCGGTCAATACGCAGGGAAACCAGCTTGCCGGCCACATTTGCCTGCAATGCAGCCTGTGGCGCATCTGACAAGGCTTCTCGGGCTGCCCGCGCAGCCACATACAAACCACGAAGTTCAGTCTTGTCTTGTACCTCAATCTGGTGCAGGCGACAGACGTGCTCTACGATGATGCGATCAAAGTCGTCGCCACCCAGTTGTGTGTCGCCGCCGGTAGCCACAACCTCGAATACCCCTTTGGCCAGGCGCAGCACCGAGACATCAAATGTGCCACCGCCAAGATCGTAGACGGCATAAACACCTTCGGCGGCATTATCCAGCCCGTAGGCAATCGCGGCCGCCGTAGGCTCGTTAAGCAATCGCAATACGGTAAGCCCGGCCAGACGGCCGGCATCACGGGTAGCCTGACGCTGTGCATCATCAAAATAAGCCGGTACCGTGATAACTGCACCAACCAGCTCGCCTCCAAGCACACCTTCTGCACGCTGACGCAAGACCCGCAATATTTCTGCCGATACCTCAACCGGGCTGACATCGCCGCGACGGGTTTTCAGGCGCACCATATCGTCGCCCTCGGCAAAGTCGTAAGCGACCCCTTCATGGCGCGCCTCAGCCAGAGAGCGCCCCATAAAACGTTTAACAGACGAAATCGTATTCAGGGCGTCAGCAGACTGCTGAGCCCGCGCCTCGTGGCCGACCTCGACCTCATTGGGTGCATAACGCACCACCGAAGGCAACAAGGCACGGCCGTGTTCGTCGGCAAGGATTTCGGGTACGCTGCTGCGCACGGACGCAACCAGTGAGTGCGTGGTACCCAGGTCGATACCCACCGCAAGCTTGCGCTGGTGAGGAACCGGGGATTCGCCCGGCTCGGAAATCTGCAATAAAGCCATAAATTCAGTGTTGACGGTCGGCCAGTTCGTGCGAGGCACTTTGCACTTCGGCCGCCAGTTTATCGATAAACATCCATTCACGTACCTTGCCGGCCGCCGCTTCAAAATTACGCTCGCGATCGATCAGGTCGGCAACGGATGCTTGCATTTGAACACGGGCCTGATGAATGTCGGACGCCAGGCGCGAAAAAGCCTCGGGGTCAGCCGAAGCGCGGGCATCATCCAGCGCTTCGCGCCATTCCATCTGACGCATCAGAAAGCTGCCGTCCATGCGGGTATTGCTTTCGGTTTGCAGATCGCACCCCGACTGCTCGCACAGGTAGCGGGCACGTAGCAAGGGCGACTTCAGTACCCGGTAGCCTTCGTTGATGGTCGAGGCCCACTGCATGGCGACACGTCGTTCTGCCGGCGAAGCCGTCGCAAAACGATCGGGATGCACGCGCGCCGCCATCTGGCGCCAGCGCGTATCAAGGGCAGACGCATCCAGTGCAAAAGCCTGCGGCAGCTCAAATAACGCGAAATAGTTTTCAGCCACGCGCGTTATACCGTGAAGGACTCGCCACAACCACAGGTGGCCTTTTCGTTGGGATTCGAAAACCTGAACCCTTCGTTAAGCCCTTCACGACCGTAGTCAAGCTGAGTGCCTTCAAGATACGGCAAGCTTTTGGCATCAACAAACACCTTGACACCAAAATGTTCAAACACCTGGTCATCTGCGTTGGGCTCGTCTACATACTCAAGCTTGTACGCCATACCGGAACAGCCCGTGGTACGAACACCGAGACGCAGACCCAGGCCCTTGCCACGTTTTGCGAGGTAACGGCTGACGTGGTCGGCAGCCTGCTGAGTCAGCGTAATAGTCATAAATAAACCTTGTCTTATTCGGGATGCTTTTCTTTGTAGTTCTGGACAGCCGCCTTGATCGCGTCTTCAGCCAGAATGGAGCAGTGGATCTTGACGGGCGGCAGGGCCAGCTCTTCGGCGATATGCGTATTGCGTATATCGAGTGCCTGATCAAGCGTCTTGCCCTTGACCCACTCGGTTACCAGTGAACTGGATGCAATGGCCGAACCGCAACCATAGGTTTTGAAGCGTGCGTCTTCAATAACGCCGGCCTCGTTGACCTTGATCTGCAGCTTCATGACGTCGCCACAGGCCGGCGCACCAACCATGCCGGTACCAATGCTTTCGTCGGATTTGTCAAAAGCCCCGACATTACGGGGGTTTTCATAGTGATCAATTACTTTTTCGCTGTAGGCCATGATGATGCTCCTGGTCGTAATGTGTTGAGAGGTTGGGCCTTAATGGGCAGCCCATTGAACCGAATTCAGATCGATGCCTTCCTGGGCCATTTCCCAAAGCGGCGACATATCGCGCAACCTGGCCACGCGCTCTTTGAGCAGGTTGACGGCAAAGTCGACGTCTTGCTCTGTTGTGAAACGGCCCAGGGTGAAACGAATAGAGCTGTGGGCCAGTTCATCGTTTCGCCCCAGTGCGCGCAACACGTATGAAGGCTCGAGGCTGGCCGAGGTGCATGCCGAGCCGCTGGACACCGCGAGTTCTTTGATGGCCATGATGAGAGATTCGCCTTCAACGTAGTTGAAACTGACGTTCAGGTTGTGCGGAACACGCTGGTTGATATCGCCGTTAAGGTAAACCTCTTCGATTTGCGACACCCCTTGCCACAGCCGATCGCGCAGGGCACGAATACGTTCATTTTCTGTTGCCATTTCAAGGCGGGCCAGACGGAAGGCCTCGCCCATGCCGACAATTTGATGCGTTGCCAGCGTGCCCGAGCGAAAACCACGCTCGTGGCCGCCGCCGTGAATCTGGGCTTCAAGACGAACACGGGGCTTGCGACGGATGAACAACGCACCCACGCCTTTGGGGCCATACGTTTTGTGCGCACAGAACGACATCAGGTCGACCTTGAGCTGCTGCAGGTCGATAACCACCTTGCCTGTTGCCTGGGCCGCATCGACATGGAAAACAACCCCTTTTTCACGGCAGATTTCAGCAATGGTGGCGATATCCTGGATAACACCGATTTCATTGTTGACATACAGCACCGATACGACACTGGTATCCGGGCGCAAGGCGGCCTTGAAGACATCAAGGTCAACCAGACCATTTTCAAGGACATCAAGATAAGTGACCTCGAAGCCCTGACGCTCTAGCTCGCGACAGGTATCAAGCGTGGCTTTGTGTTCGGTTTTAAGGGTAATGATGTGCTTGCCACGCTGGGCGTAAAAATGCGCGGCACCCTTGATGGCCAGGTTGATTGATTCGGTGGCCCCGGATGTCCAGACAAGTTCACGCGGGTCACAATTAACCAGCTGCGCAACCTCGGAACGCGCCTGCTCTACCGCTTCTTCGGCTTCCCAGCCATACGCATGGCTACGGGACGCCGGGTTACCAAAGTGTTCGTATAACCAGGGTACCATCTTGTCGACAACACGCGGGTCAACCGGCGTAGTTGCCGAGTAATCGAAATATACGGGACGGGAGGACATCGACCAACTCCTAAGTTACTTTATTCATGCAGGCAGCGGGGACGCAATTTTAGCGCTACCCACCTGCCCTACTCGCACGGCACTGTGACCTTTCGAGGCTTCAAGCAGGCGCATGCGTTGTTTATCGACCAAATCTTGCAGTGAAACGGAATCGAGGTATTCAACCATTTTGTGATTCAGGGTGCTCCAGAGCTCGTGTGTCATGCACTGGCCAGGCTCACCAACCCGCCCCACATTGCAATCTTGCTTACCACCACAGCTGGTGGCATCAAGGGGCTCATCGACCGCAAATACGATATCGGCCACGGTAATTTCGCGTGCCAGACGGGCCAGCGTGTAACCACCGCCAGGACCACGCACACTTTCAACAAGTTCGTGGCGGCGCAGCTTGCCGAATAATTGCTCAAGGTAAGACAACGAAATGTTTTGGCGCTGACTGATGGCTGACAGAGTGACCGGACCGCTGTGCTGACGCAACGCCAGATCAATCATGGCGGTTACGGCAAAACGCCCTTTTGTCGTTAAACGCATAGTGTTTTCCTTGCCTTAATATGTCTTGCCCGGGCAAAGCGCTGACTGGCAATAAAACCAGCCCGACCAATACCCGACTATTACGCTCAAGTATACACAATACCCGACTGAATTGCTAGGATTAACAGGCAAAAAAAACGGGCCAAAAGGCCCGGTTCGGGTAGGGTTAACTAGGCAGCCTGGTACTGGGTTACGCGTTTACGCACAACCTCGAGCACGCCCTGGCAAGCATCTTCAAGGCAATCAAGTACCTTGTTGAAGCCTTCAGGCCCCCCGTAGTACGGGTCGGCAATAGTGGCATCTTCGAACTCATTTGCGAAGCGCATAAGCAGCATGAGTTTATGCTGGTAAATTTTGGGGCACTGCTGCTGCAACGCAGAAAGATTTTCCCAATCCATAACCAGTATGAAGTCGAATTCGCGAAAGTCTTCGGCAGTAATTTGCCGGGCAACGCATTTGGAAATGTCGTAGCCGCGCTTGCGCGCAGCCGCCTGGGCGCGCGCATCGGGGCTTTCGCCAACGTGGAAGCCGTGGGTTGCGGCTGAGTCGACCCCTACGACGCTGGCAAGACCAGCATCGGTTACCATATGGCGGAACACACCCTCCGCGCTGGGGGAGCGACAGATATTACCCGTGCAAACGAAAAGTACCTTAGTCATCATGGGTGAGATTGTGCGGGAAAACCCGCAATTAGGCAATAGATTTCAATGCCGCACAGACCACAAGAATGTGACAGTCGCTCGGCGATTATCCCTACAATTTAAAGGGTTAATCGCCTGAATTCATGTTAAAAGGCAGACCGAAGGCCCGCATTTCTACAGGCCTGGCCCGTCTTTCAGCACCAGATCCCCTTGCATGCCACTGCGCCCATGAATACATCGGTACTGACCGCCCGAATTGCGGCAAAAGAAGGCTTCTCGCACTGCAGCATTTATGCCGCATAAAACGTTGCTTTAAAGCTACATTTGAAATCGTCTTTCAAAAGACTCAACCCAGCAAGGCCTTTTCTTTCAAGCGTGTCAGGGTATCGCGAGTGGCTGCTGCCTGCTCGAATTCCAGATTACGGGCCTGATCCATCATTTGCTTCTCAAGCCGCTTGATTTCACGCGCCAGCGCCTTTTCGTCAGACAACAACTCAAGTGGCACGGTTTCTTCCGGCACCTTGGTTGAGGTCACTTCAATGCCATCAATCATCTCGCGCACGGCCTTGTTGACCCCACGCGCAACAATGCCGTGTTCTTCATTGAAGGCCAACTGACGCAGCCGGCGCCGTTCCGTTTCATCGATCGCCCGCCGCATGGAATCGGTAATACGGTCGGCATACAGAATGGCGCGCCCCTGCAGGTTACGGGCGGCGCGGCCAATGGTCTGGATCAAGCTGCGTTCGGAACGCAGGAACCCCTCTTTGTCGGCATCCAGTATGGTCACAAGCGATACCTCAGGGATGTCCAGACCTTCGCGCAGCAGGTTGATCCCGACCAGAACATCAAATACCCCCAGCCGAAGGTCACGAATGATCTCGACGCGCTCGACCGTATCAATGTCGGAATGCAGGTACCTGACCTTCAAACCATTCTCGATCAGGTAGTCGGTCAGGTCTTCAGCCATACGCTTGGTCAGCGTTGTAACAAGCACACGCTCTTTGACGGCAATGCGTAACTTGGCCTCACCCAGCAAGTCATCGACCTGGGTCGTGGCCGGCCGCACTTCTACGACCGGATCGACCAGCCCGGTGGGCCGCACGACCTGCTCGACCACATTATCGGAATGCTCTTTCTCGTAGTGTGAAGGTGTTGCCGATACAAAAACGGTCTGGCGCATGCGCGCCTCGAACTCTTCCATTTTGAGCGGGCGGTTATCCATAGCCGAGGGCAAACGAAAACCGAAGGTGACCAGGGTCTCTTTGCGCGAACGGTCGCCCTTGTACATGGCACCCAGCTGACCCATGGTGACATGACTTTCATCAATCAGCATCAATGCATCAGCGGGTAGATAGTCAATCAATGTAGGTGGCGGCTCACCAGGGGCCGCCCCGGACAGGTGTCGTGAGTAATTTTCAATACCCTTGCAAAAACCAAGCTCTTGCAACATTTCCAGATCAAACCTGGTGCGTTGCTCAAGCCGCTGCGCCTCGACCAGCTTGTGGTCTGCGACCAACACCTTGACCCGGTCCCGCAATTCGGTCTTGATGCTCTCGATAGCGCGCAGCACCGTCTCGCGCGGGGTGACGTAGTGCGAGCGGGGAAACACCGTAAAGCGAGGTACGGTCTGGCGAACCTTGCCCGTCAGGGGGTCAAACAGCTCAAGCGTTTCAACCTCGTCATCAAACATCGAGATTCGTACAGCCAACTCGGCGTTTTCCGCCGGAAAAACATCAACCGTTTCACCACGCGCACGAAAGGTACCGCGCACGAAATCAACATCATTTCGCTCGTATTGCATGGCTACCAGTCGCCCCAGCAGCTCTTGCCGCCCGATGCGATCACCGGCACGCAGCGTCAGCACCATGGCATGGTAATCACCCGGATTACCAATACCGTAAATACACGACACCGACCCGACGATGATCGTGTCACGGCGCTCAAGCAGGCTTTTGGTAGCCGACAACCGCATCTGCTCGATGTGCTCATTGATTGACGAGTCTTTTTCAATGAACAGGTCACGGGCGGCCACATACGCTTCGGGCTGATAGTAGTCGTAGTACGAAACGAAATACTCAACCGCATTTTTCGGGAAAAACTCACGAAACTCGGCATACAGCTGCGCTGCCAGTGTTTTGTTGGGGGCCAGCACCAGCGCCGGACGACCCGTGCGGGCAATGACATTGGCCATGGTGTAAGTCTTGCCCGAACCGGTTACCCCAAGCAGCGTCTGGAACATCAGCCCGTCCTCAACCCCCTGGACCAACGCGTCAATAGCCGCAGGCTGATCACCTGCCGGCAGGTACGGCTGGTAAAGCTGGAACGGGCTGTTCGGGTACTGGACAAAGCCGGGTTCGGACATGCTGGACACCTAAGGGTAAACCCCTTATTATGTCATTGTTGTGTCGCTTGCGTGTACGCGTGTCGCGCGCACAACATTCCCGCGAACTTTCCCAACATACAGGCAACATGACCTCTATCTTCGAAGCTGTCGAACTGGCACCCCGCGATCCCATTCTTGGTCTCAACGAGCAGTACAACACCGATACTCGCACAGAAAAAGTCAATCTGGGCGTTGGTGTTTACTACGACGATGAAGGCCGCATCCCTCTGCTCAAAGCCGTTCAGCAAGCCGAGGCGCAGCGCATTCAGGCTGCTGCCGCACGGGGCTACCTGCCCATCGAGGGCCTGGCCACGTACAATAAAGGCGCACAAACCCTGTTGCTGGGTAAAGACTCTGAAATCACTGCCGCCGGTCGTGCACTTACCGTGCAAACGCTTGGTGGTACCGGCGCACTGAAAATCGGCGCCGATTTCCTCAAACAGATCTCGCCCGACGCCAAAGTGGTCATCAGCAACCCCAGCTGGGAAAACCACCGTGCCCTGTTTGAACGCGCCGGTTTCGTCGTAGAAAACTACCCGTACTACAACGCCGAAACCCATGGTCTTGATTTCGAAGGCATGGTTGCCGCGCTCAAGGCCTTGCCCAAAGGCACCATTGTCGTTCTGCACGCTTGCTGCCATAACCCTACCGGCGTTGACCCTACCGCAGCACAATGGCAAGAAATTGCCGCTACCGTCAAAGAAGCTGGCCTGGTGCCTTTCCTTGACATCGCCTACCAGGGCTTTGGCGATGGCCTCGAAGAAGATGCCGCGGTTGTTCGCATGTTCGCAGCCATGGGCATGACCATGCTGGTAAGCTCGTCGTTCTCAAAGTCTTTCTCGCTATACGGTGAGCGCGTCGGCGCACTGACCCTTATCTGCAGCTCGAAAGACGAAAACGCACGTGTGCTCAGCCAGATCAAGCGCGTGGTTCGCACCAATTATTCCAACCCGCCCACACACGGTGGCACCGTCGTTTCGGCCGTACTGAACACGCCCGAACTGTATGCCCTTTGGGTCGACGAACTCGGTCAAATGCGCAATCGTATCCGCGACATGCGCGCGCAACTGGTTCAAAAACTCAAAGATCACGGCGTCAAGCAAGACTTTGACTTCGTGCTTGCGCAGCGCGGCATGTTCTCGTACTCGGGCCTTACCGCCGCTCAGGTTGATGCCCTGCGTGACAAACACGGTGTTTATGCGGTTGGCAGCGGCCGTATCTGTGTAGCTGCCCTGAACAGCCGCAACATCGACTACGTTGCCAAGGCCATTGCCAACGTTATTGGCTAATACCATTGCAGGCACGAAGGGTGTCGCCTTCACGCTTGCCAAGGTAGCTGGCTTCATGCAAAATAGGGCTGTATATAAATACAGCCCTATTTTTATTTCATGGCCATCAAACTTACCGTTCGTCAGCAACAAATTCTAGACCTTATCCGTCACCAGCTCGAACGCACGGGTTTTCCACCAACGCGTGCCGAAATCGCGCGCGAACTCGGGTTTCGTTCAGCCAACGCTGCAGAAGACCATCTCAGGGCGCTGGCAAAAAAAGGGGCCATTGCACTTACCGCTGGTGCATCGCGTGGCATTCGCCTGCTTTCAGGCAGCAACCCGGCCAACGCCGTGCACCACCCCGACACCAGCCCTTCGGGCAACACCCTGCAAGGTGCGGTATCCGCAACCACCCAGGGCATAAAATCCGGGGTGGTTACCCCCCTTATCCGCCCATCCAGCGCAGGTGCGTTAACCCGGCTACCAGAATCACGCCTGTCAGATCACCTGCTGCTACCGGTCGTAGGTCGGGTTGCTGCCGGCAGCCCGATTCTTGCAGCCGAGCATGTCGATCGCGAAATCAGTGTCGAACCGGCACTGTTCACACAAACGCCCGATTATCTGCTTAAAGTACGGGGTCTTAGCATGCGCAATGCAGGCATCCTCGATGGTGACTTGCTGGCCGTCAAGAAAGTCGCCGATGCACGCAACGGCCAAATTGTCGTAGCCCGCCTGGGCGACGACGTGACCGTCAAACGCTTGCAACGCCAAGGCAAGCATGTCACGCTTTTGCCCGAAAACCCCGATTTTGAACCCATCGTAGTTACACCTGCCGACGACTTCACCCTTGAAGGTATTGCTGTTGGTCTGATCCGCACCCTGCAATAACGGGCGTATCAAGTGTGCCAGGGTTCTTGATGCGGCAAACCGCATGTGCTGCAGCCCGGATCGCACTGTTGGCGCAACCCGGGCGTTTTATGCAACCATCAATGCTTCATGAACGCATCATGGGAACTGTCATTGGCAGATGACGGCTTTGCACTGGCCAACGATTCGGCCGTAAGACGTGCAACTTCTTCATCAGACAATGGTTCGGGCATCGTCTGCAAGGCCACCTCAAGCACGCGGTCAATCCAGCGAACCGGCACAATTTCAAGATGGTTCTTGACGTTGTCGGGGATGTCGGCCAGATCTTTGACGTTCTCTTCGGGAATCAGGACGGTCTTGATACCGCCACGGTGTGCTGCAAGCAGCTTTTCCTTCAGTCCACCGATGGCAAGAACCTCTCCTCGCAATGTAATTTCACCGGTCATGGCCACATCGGCCCGAACAGGAATACCGGTAAGGGCAGAGACCATGGCCGTAGTGACGGCAATACCCGCTGAAGGACCATCTTTCGGTGTCGCCCCTTCGGGAAAGTGCACGTGGATATCGCGCTTTTCAAAGACGGATGAAAAGATGCCCCACTTGTGCGCCCGCGAACGTACAACCGTACGTGCTGCCTCGACTGACTCTTTCATGACATCGCCCAGCGAGCCGGTACGAATAACATTGCCCTTGCCCGGCATGTCAGCCGCTTCAATGGTCAGCAAGTCGCCGCCCACTTCTGTCCAGGCCAAACCAGTAACCTGACCCACCTTGTTTTCCATCTCGGCCATGCCGTAGGTATACCGGCGAACACCCAGAAAATCAGACAAATTGTCAGAGGTGATTACTACGGTCTGGACGGCAGCTGGCTTGGCACCCTTGCGCGCAGGCTTGACAGCCTGAGGGTTGGCTTCGAGCATTTTTTTAACGACCTTGCGGCACAGCTTGCTGACTTCGCGCTCGAGTGCACGCACACCGGCTTCACGCGTGTAGTAGCGAACAATGTCACGAATCGCAGACTCTTGCACTTCCATTTCACCATCGCGAACACCATTGTTCTTCATAAGCTTGGGCAGCAAGTGGTCAAATGCAATGTGCACTTTTTCGTCTTCGGTATACCCCGAAAGACGAATGACCTCCATACGATCAAGCAATGCTGGCGGGATGTTCAGCGTATTGCTGGTTGCCACGAACATGACATCGGAAAGGTCGAAATCAACCTCGATGTAGTGATCCTGGAAGGTGTGGTTTTGTTCAGGATCAAGTACCTCGAGCAAGGCCGAGGATGGATCACCGCGGAAATCGGCACCCATCTTGTCGATTTCATCGAGCAAAAACAGCGGGTTGCGTACAGCAACCTTGCTCATGTTTTGCAGGATTTTCCCTGGCATCGAGCCAATATAGGTACGACGGTGACCGCGGATTTCTGCTTCATCGCGCACGCCGCCAAGTGCCATGCGAACAAACTTGCGGTTTGTTGCACGGGCAATCGACTGACCCAGCGAGGTTTTACCTACACCCGGAGGCCCGACAAGACACAAAATTGGCGCTTTAAGCTTGTCTACACGCTGTTGCACTGCGAGATACTCGATAATGCGTTCTTTGACCTTTTCAAGGCCATAGTGATCGGCATCGAGCACATTCTCAGCGTTGGGAATCGAGCTGTTGATACGGCTTTTTTTGCGCCAGGGCAAACCCACCAGAGTTTCGATGTAATTGCGAACGACTGTAGCTTCGGCCGACATGGGCGACATGAGCTTGAGTTTTTTTAGCTCGGCTTCGGCTTTTTTCTGGGCATCTTTGGGCAGTTGGGCCGCTGCGATTTTCTTTTCGAGCTCTTCGATGTCAGCACCCTCTTCGCCTTCACCCAGTTCTTTCTGGATGGCTTTTACCTGCTCGTTCAGGTAATAGTCGCGCTGACTTTTTTCCATTTGCTTCTTGACGCGACCACGAATACGTTTTTCGACCTGAAGAATGTCGATTTCGGACTCAAGTTGCGACAGCAGTTTTTCAAGACGCTCTACCGTACCAAGCACTTCAAGCAAATCTTGTTTCTGGTCAATTTTAAGTGGCAAATGAGCAGCCACTGTATCTGCCAGTCGGGACGCTTCGTCAATGCCACTGAGCGATGTGAGAATTTCCTGCGGGATCTTCTTGTTCAGTTTGACGTACTGCTCAAACTGGGCCACAACAGCACGGCGCAGGGCTTCCGCCTCGGCGCTTTGAGACGCTTCGGGCTCGACCGCGAGCACGTTAGACATGAAATGCGTGTCAACATCGGCAACCGACCCGATTCTGGCGCGCTGAAGGCCTTCGACAAGCACTTTTACGGTGCCATCGGGCAGCTTGAGCATTTGCAAGATACTCGCAACGCACCCGATCTCGTGCAGATCGTCGGGTGTCGGATCGTCTTTGCTGGCTGATTTCTGAGCCACCAGCATAATATTGTTACCGGCCTCCATGGCCACTTCGAGCGCCTTGATCGAGCGTGGACGACCGACAAACAGCGGGATAACCATGTGAGGAAATACCACCACGTCCCGCAAAGGCAAGAGGGGCAAGTCCATTGGTTCTGAAGAGAGAATCGGGCTCGCAGACATAGTATTTTCCTTAAAAAACGCTGCTTTAGAAGCAAAAGGGAAGCCTGCGCCTCCCTTTTGTAGTACTGCATGTATCGCACATATGGCGACGATTACGACGTTTTCAAGACCCCATCAGGCGGCTGCATTCTTCAGCTTCTGTTCGGCGGCTTTGGAACCATCGTCGTCAGATGACGCTTCAGCCTTGTCGGCATAGATGAGCAAGGGTGACCCACCAGCGGCAACGGCATTTTCGTCAAGTATCACCTTTTTGACGTTTTTCTGCGAGGGAAGTTCATACATGGTGCCCAGCAACGCCTGTTCAACAATTGAGCGCAAGCCGCGTGCACCAGTGCGACGCTTGAGGGCCCGCTGGGCAATGGCACTCAGGGCCTCGGGGCTGACTTCGAGCTCGACGTCTTCCATTTCAAACAGCTTCTGGAACTGTTTGATAATGGCATTTTTAGGCTCGGTAAGAATGCGGACCAGCGTGTCCTCTTGAAGTTCTTCAAGGGTGGCAACCACCGGCAGTCGCCCCACCAGTTCGGGGATAAGACCAAACTTGACCAGATCTTCGGGCTCGACCTCGGCAAAGAGCTCACCTACACCTCGCTCTGATTTGTTGCGCACCGACGCCGAGAAACCGATACCTGATTTTTCGGTACGGTCCTGGATAACCTTTTCAAGCCCGTCAAAGGCACCCCCCACAATGAACAGGATATTGGTCGTGTCAACCTGAACAAAATCCTGATTGGGGTGCTTGCGCCCGCCCTGTGGGGGGACAGATGCAACCGTACCTTCAACGATTTTCAGCAAAGCCTGTTGTACACCCTCGCCCGAGACGTCACGCGTAATGGACGGGTTGTCAGATTTGCGCGAAATCTTGTCAATTTCATCGATGTAGATAATGGCACGCTGTGCCTTTTCGACATCGTAGTTGCAGTTCTGAAGCAGCTTTTGAATGATGTTTTCAACGTCTTCACCGACATAACCCGCTTCAGTCAGCGTGGTAGCGTCAGCCATGACAAACGGAACATCAAGCATGCGCGCAAGGGTTTGAGCCAGCAAGGTCTTGCCCGAACCGGTAGGACCGATGAGCAAGATATTGCTTTTTGACAGTTCTACCTCGTCGCCCTTAACGTCACCATAGCGGATACGCTTGTAGTGGTTGTAGACAGCGACGGCAAGGCTGCGCTTGGGCTTGTCTTGCCCGATGACATAACCATCGAGAAAAGTCTTGATCTCTTGCGGGGTTGGCAATTCGTTGCGCACAGCATTACGTGCCGCCTCTTTGGTTTCTTCACGAATAATGTCAGTGCATAAATCTATGCACTCATCGCAAATGAACACCGAGGGGCCGGCAATGAGCTTGCGCACCTCATGCTGGCTTTTGTTGCAAAACGAACAATGCAAAGCCTTCTCGGCTGCAGGTCCTTTTTTATCGGGCATATGACTCTTTGACTAACTGTTTAAGGGCTATTCGTCGGAACGTGACACCAGCACCTTGTCGATCAGGCCGTAGGCCTGGGCGTCAGCGGCAGACATGAAGTTGTCGCGCTCGGTGTCTACTTCAATGCGCGCGACAGGCTGCCCGGTGTTTTCGGCCAGAATATTGTTCAGGCTTTCACGCAGGTTCAGGATTTCACGCGCCTGGATCTGGATATCAGAGGCTTGCCCCTGAGTGCCACCAGACGGCTGATGAATCATGATGCGTGAGTTGGGCAGCGCATAGCGCTTGCCCTTGGTGCCGGCCGCCAGCAAAAACGCCCCCATGCTGGCCGCGATGCCTGTACACAAGGTGGAGACATCGGGCTTGATGAACTTCATGGTGTCGTAGATGGCCATACCGGCATACACTGACCCACCCGGCGAATTGATGTAGAGCGAAATATCTTTGCCCGGGTTCTCGGACTCGAGAAACAGCAGCTGCGCTACTACCAGGTTGGCCGAATGGTCGTTGACCGGGCCGACAAAAAAAATGACCCGCTCGCGCAACAAACGCGAGTAGATGTCGTAAGAACGTTCGCCACGACCAGACTGCTCTACAACGATGGGCACGTAGCCCAGCCCTGTAGGCACGACCGAATCACCACCGTGCATCGCCGCGTAGAAATCAGTGAATCGCTGCATTTATGCAGCCCCCATCAGTTCGTCAAATTCAGCTTTTTCGTCAGTAACCTGGGCTTTTTCAAGCACATGGTTGACCACGTTGTCTTCGAGCACAATGGATTCGATTTCAGCGCGGCGCTGACGGTCGGACAAATAGTAGGCAACAACCTGTGCAGGCTGCTCGTAGTTCTGGGCCAGCTCTTCGATACGGGCGCGCACTTGTTCAGGTTTGGCTTGCAATTCGGCCTTGCCAACCAGCTCGGACACCAGCAGCCCAAGACGGACACGACGCTCGGATTCGGCGCTGAAGGCTTCAGCCGGAATGGGCAGGCTGTCGGCGTTAGGCACACCGCGCGCTTTCAGATCGGCACGGGCAGCATCGATGCGGCTTTGGGTGTCACCTTCGACCAGGGCCTTGGGCACATCAAAGGACACAGCGGCGGCCAGGGCGTCAAGGACGCTGGCTTTGGTACGTGACAACGCACGTGCCTTGGCTTCGCGTTCGATGTTGTTGCGAATATCGGCCAGGAGTTTTTCTACATCGCCTTCGGGCTGCCCCAGTGACTTGGCAAACTCGGCGTCGAGTTCCGGCAAAATGGCTTCAGCCACTTCAGTAACCTTGATTTCAAAGTCGGCTTTCTTGCCTGCAACTTCCTTGCCAGCGTAGTCGGCGGGGAATTCAAGCGGGAACGTTTTGGTGTCGCCGGCTTTCATGCCGCGAACTGCTTCTTCGAACTCGGGCAGCATGCGGCCCTGACCCAACACGAAAGAGAACCCTTCAGCCGAGCCACCTTCGAATGCAACGCCATCGATCTTGCCGACAAAGTCAAGCGTGACACGGTCATCGTCTTGTGCCTCGCGACCATCGCGGGCTTCAAAGCTGGCACGCTGCTTGCGCAGGATATCAACAGTGCGCTGCACTTCGGCATCGCCAACCTCGACATTGGAACGCGTTACTTTAAGTGTGGACAGGTCGGGCAGTTCTACATCGGGATAGACTTCAAACGTTGCCGAAAAAGCCAGTTGGCCGTCTTCAACACCTTCAGTTTTGGGTTCAAGGCTGGGCGTACCGGCAACACGCAGTTCGGTTTCTTTAAGCAGGTTGTCAAGTGCACGACCTACTTCGGTGTTGATGACATCGTAGCGGATACCTGGGCCGTGACTGCGCTCGACCATGGCGAGCGGGGCCTTGCCAGGGCGAAAACCTTGGATTTTTGCGGTACGTGCGACGCGCTTGAGCTGCGTCTGGACTTCTTTTTCGATGTCGGCCATCGAAACGACCAGATCAACACGGCGCTCAAGGCCGGACAGAGTTTCAACCACGGGCTGCATTAGGGACCTATATAAATTAGAAGTAAAAGACAAATAGATGAAATGAACAGACCATTTTACCGGAAAACCCGGGGGCATCTGCCGGCGTCTGTGCCGACGCAGAATAACCTGCCCCATGGCCGGACAGTCAATGGCATTTAATCTGTTTTTAACATATCTGACTCGCGACCTTCCCGGGTAACCCTTTCCAGCACGGGGGAAAGGTCAGTCTGGACCACGAACAGACCAGGCGGAACAAAGCGGTAACATGGGTTTAACTGATGCAAATGAAAGATTCTTGCCAGCAATGTCAACCCCAGCCCGGAACCCTCGATGGCCGCATGCGCCGGGTGCCGGAAAAAACGCTCACCAAGGCGCCGGATATCCGGCTCATGGCCCGGCACCACGATATTGCTGACCTCGAAGATGCCCTCTGACGTAAAACGCACGGTTACCGTTGATTG
>Ga0172382_10004667_pt1 | contig 20873 bp, 11 predicted proteins | sample Leawel138RmetaG_FD_122245 | JGI IMG/M metagenome (GOLD analysis project Ga0172382, IMG submission 122245) | Leachate microbial communities from a municipal landfill in Southern Ontario, Canada - Leachate well 138R metaG | ecosystem: Engineered > Solid waste > Landfill > Unclassified | place... | reverse complement strand
GATACGTTCCACCCATAGTTCCTTCTTGGCTTGATTCTTCAAAATACCAACTCCTTCCCCGTGATGTATTGATTATCTCATCACTACCAAGAAGCAGGTATGTGTGCTAGCTTTGACGCTTACGATAATACCTACTAAGGGATGGTGGGCGCCGTGAACACACGAAGAAATAGGTCTGGAGCCGATGAAAAAATGTACCTGAAAGGCAAGTCTTCTGATTTTACCGACTATGGCGACTCCACAGGCGGATGACATGGCTCTGTTGAGTAGTGGGCGTGAGCGTTTTCTATTTTGGTCTGGCTATAGCTACCTGGTTTATTTCTGCCCCAGGGGAAAAGCGTGTAGATTAGCTGACCCACTTAGTACAGCCTGAGAAGCAATCCTTCAACAAGGAGAGAGTTCATCGACAGCCCAGGTAGGAGGAAACCTCACTAATGTATCGCAGGTACTGGGTTTTAACCGCGGTAATGGCACTATACACAATATCATCGTCAATTGTCTGATACTCGTGCACAAGAATATTGCGAAGCCCTGTCGAAGCGGCAATCTCAAGGGCAAATTGCACATCAATCGCTCCGACTTCCGCAAGATCAATGAAGGAATTGAAGTAGTCTTTTGGCGGTCCCTTACCCAGGTGTTTCAAGATCATGTTGTTAATGTCGGTGGCGCATTCCACAATAAGCTGGATTTCCCGTTCAATCGCTCGTTTCAATACTATCTGCTTCTTATACTGCTCCAATGATACCTCATCAGTCATTCCGTCCAATTCCTGATAATACTCGAGCAATACCTCCAGTTTACTACAGATAGCCTCGTTGTTGTGCATCCTTTAACACCTCCTCGATCGAATTCCCAATATGCCTTATCCTTTCTCTAACAACGTTTTGAAGCTCGTAACTCTGTTTTATGTAGTAAAGACAGTATCTGTCAAAGAGACCGTTTTCCTTTTCGTAAAAAGGTCTACCGTGACAGGCTACCTCGTACCGGAGCAACGGATCAGCCCTTCGTAGATCCACCAGATCAATTTCGGATTTACGGTGGAAGATGATCAAATCCCGTATAAGCTCAAAGTATTGATCGGATTTGAGCAAGTTTTTCGATACAAAAGCAATATCGATATCGCTTTCTTCATGATAGAATTCGGTCCCATAGCTACCAAAGTACGCCAGGAACTCAAGGCCATGTTTCTCTGCAATATCAGTAATGGAATCATGCGGTAGCTCAAATTGTCCCACTCTACTCACCGACCTTACCAGACTGTCCTTATTGTTTAGTATATCATAATCATGCGAGCACGAGCATTAGAAAACACGAATTACATCCTACTACTCACGCGGTCTCCAGGGAATCCCGATAGGCCTGCATTGCAACGATGATCGCCCTGAAAGTATGTGCCACAGCACCTATGCTAAGCGATCACATGATCCGGATACTCCCGCAATAGAATCTCTCACTTGGGGGGGCTAGGGCGTGTAAGGGAGTGTGAAAGCGCGCAAAGAGGCATGGGAACAATCTCCCATGCCTCTTGCGCTCAGACGCCATAAAAGCTAAACTGGTAGCGATCAATGTTCTTGATTGTATTGAGGATAAATCCCAAGTTCTTCGTTTGTTGCCGGGCAAAGCCTCATGGCTTGACCTCCGCTTCCGGCAAGTTCTGCTTGCATCACAGTTGATGCGTCAACGACGAACCTTTCGATCTTGACTCCATTACGAGGACCATCGGAGTACACATGAGCTATATACTTCTCATCCGGTGGTAGAAAGTCCAGGGTCAGCTCCACTGTCCTTGGATTTTCGTTGGTCATGGTTCCTACATGCCATTCGGATCCCTTTCGACGGGCAATGGATACAAAGGACCCGATCTCCCCACACAGTACCTTGGTGTCATCCCAGGTCGTTGGTACGTGCTCGAAGAACTCTATCTCGGGTTCACCCCGGTAATCGCTGGGCCGATCATACCAAAACAGAAACTGCAATGGACTATAGAACACTACAGTTGCTGCCATTTGATGTGCATGTGTTGTCTTTAACCGTTTGTCGTAATAGCAGATTGTATAATCCGCCGCCCCTGCGGGGAAACGCACAAAGGGAAGAGTAACATTGTGGGTAGCGGTAGGCATATGTTCATTACCCTGGACACCCTCTTGGGTGAGTAGGTTAGGATAGGTCCTACTAAATCCTGTGGGACGATAGGCATCATGAATGTCAATGAGCAGCTGGTAATCAGCAGCCTTGCGCACCGCATCTAGAAGCCATTTTGTCATTTCCTGTGTGCCCACTTGGACAAAGCCAAACTTGATTCCCTTCAGGCCCCACCTAGCATATATAGGTAGTATTTCATCAAGCTGTCGTTCTAAGGCCCGGCGGTTCACATAAACAAACACTCCAATATCGTGCTTGTTGGCATAACTGATCACTTCTTGTAGATCGAGACCTTGATGACCCTTGCCTACACGGTTAGGATCCAAGGTGACTTTGGTAGCATCGGCCTTGTTATCGGTCTCGGGTCCATACCAACCGGAGTCAAAGGCAATGTACTGAATGTTGTGCTTTTTGGCGAAATCCACTAGGGTCTTAGCACCCTGGGTGGAAAGGGTGACTTCCCGCATAATCTTCCCCGGCTTGATCCATGAGGTATCCTTAATCTGGTTCTTCTGGTTAAGGTTCAGCACCAGGTAATTGTTCTCGATCAGATCTCCCGGTTTATCCCCGAGGATAAAGACCCGCCAGGGAGTGGCAAAGGGTGTCCGTCCTTTGACTTCATCAGCAAAGACTACTCTTAAGATGTCAGTATCCTTGCGCAGGGCACTAAGACGCATCATCGCATAGTCATAGAGGTTAGCCTCTAGCAAACAAGCAACTTTACCATGGGCATACTCAATCGTTAGGGGGCTTTCACAGTTGGGTTTCACATCCCTAGGCGAGACCCTACTGTAATCCCCTTCGGAGCCGTGTTCCTCGTAGACCATCGCACCCTCCGGCAGGTTAAACTGGGTGAACTCACTGGCAATGGTGAAATTCCTAAGGGTCTTCTGCTCGGGCAGCAGGTATCTGAAGGCAACTCCTGCATTATAGGCCCGGAATTCAATCTTCAGTAAACGGGAGGGCGTCTTGTCCTCTTTTAGCACAATCTCCAGTTGGTTATATTCATCCGTAACCAGACTACGTTCCCCGTATACTGGTTCCCAATTATCATTGTGGTAGGTCTTTTCGGAGTCCACCACCACGAAATTGCTTAAGAGGAGACCGTCGTCTTTTAGTATGAGACCTAATAGTGATTCACATACGATCTCCTGTTCATCGAATTCAATACTATAGGCAGCACATCCTTGACCATAGGAGCTACCAACCAGATTCACCTTTACATTGATTCTACCGTCGGGGGATCGTAATCCAATTGGTAGAGCATATACACTCGGTGATAAGGTTAGGGTCGCCAATACGATACAAAGCATGACTAGTAATTTCAACATAGTGTAAACCTCCCGTTACTGATGGGGATTAGAGCTGTCAACTGGCCTGTTATCCCCTGATCCTCATATTTTCACTTTGATGTGGAACTCAGGGCTGAACATGCCACTTTAGAGCATCTATACCGGACAATCCCCTCAGGTCCAAAACACAATCTGTCTTCGCATAGTTGTTAAAGATAACCCGCTGATTCCGCCGCACATAGCTTCCTTGATGTACCCCAAATAGATCCTGGCTTAAAACGAGCAAATGGCCATCGGTCTCAACGGTGTCTTCGCCGATCTGCCAGGCCACATTGCTGTTTTCGTGCATGCGCCGGCCGGCGGTGGTGTTTAGGATCACCTGCCAAGTCCGATCCACTCCCGTAAAAGATAAACCCAGACCATTGGGTAACTCCATCAGCTTAGATTGGAGCATGTCCGGATGCGCCCGGGAAATCATCGTGATAAAATGCCCGTTCCGATCCGTTTCCTGGGTGCTCGCCTTCAGAAACGGCCGTTCTTGCAGATCAGACCCATAGCCGGCCTCGGTACTCCAGTCTAGAGGTTTGGGGCTAAAGACGGAAAGATACAGCTTCTCAGTTCCGTTTTTCAAGGTCACTACATCATCGGTCAACGAGAAGGTTGCCGGAGTATGCCAAAGCAACTGATAGGTTGACGGTTCAAAGGCGAAGACGTCATCGACCACAACTAGGATATCATCAAAAAGGAATAGAGTTCGGGTGGCTCGCCGGACTAACCGAGACAAAGGACCAGTCAACTCCGCGGTTACCTTCTGGTAATGCTTATTTGTGCAAGGATGAAGGAGTTGACCTCTAAAGCGTAAGCCATACAGCAAATCGTCTTTGGGGCCACCTTGATCATTTACTAGTAGGGTACTATGGGCGTAGGTCTGACAATAATAGCTGTGGTATTCAGGGGCACTATATCTACATGTGCCGGAGTCAGCTACGAATTGCACCCCCCGATCAAATACGATTAAGGCCCCGCAATCCGAGTGGGCATGATTCCATACATCCCCTGCCCGCAGTGCCACAAGCATGTCCCGATCACATGAGCGCAAGAGCGCCCATCCAATATCCGGATACATTGCCAAGTCCTCATAGACCGGTGGCTTCGCCTCAAGGGTGTCATCGTACCACAGTAACTCAAAGGGATTCTGGGGATAGGGTCGTACCCGGCGAAAATACCACTGTAATTGCTCGTCTCGGTACAATGATGCTAGTCGCGCGAGAACCATTGGTTCAGCGGTCTGATGAAGATGATGATCACCAAAGTCCGGAGTACACATGCCCTCGGTGGTCTCATAGATGGTATCCAAATAAAACTTACCTGTCTTGGCCAGCTCCGGAAGCTCGTAAACCTTCGGTAGCTGACCGGAACAACAGGCCAAAGCTTCATAGAACTTAAGTAGATATATTAACGTATAATTGCAGTAGGTGAAGCTTTCGTAAAAACCACCCTGCTCCCCGAAATTACCGGGCTTGTTCCACAATTCATTGCCCTTGTAAGTCACAAATTCATCTAGGGCAATGGTGATTTGTCCTAACCAGTAGGCCCGGTCCTTTAGACCACGACATGCTAACAACGCCACTGCAGAGGCACCAATACATACGGCCCACCAGTTGTGTCCCATGCTATCTAGACAATGCACCCGCAAGGCTCCATCTACCCAATCCCGTATCATCGGTTCAATGCCCAAAGACCACAAAGCCGCTTCCGTAGTCTGCCGCCGCTCATCGTCCAGAATAGGACGAATCCAATCGTAGGCGATACCTACCCCGCAGGCTACTTCCGAGGTATCTAGGTCACTGTACCAAGGAGGCACCCTCCTTAGCATAGCCGGCTGGACCCAGTACTCAAGACTGATTAGTTCGCTGATTAATGCATCTGCAGCCAAAGCATAGGTTTCATCCTTAGTCAACTGGTACGCCAACCCCAAAATCTGTGCCTCACTGGCGCTTTGGCGTTTGTCAATGTCTCCAGGGGACTTTCCCGGTTCTTTTTCCAATAACTTATCCGCCAATTGGAGGATATGCTCCCGCCCCTTGCCTAGGGGTGTATCTATAGCTGCCCTTTGGCAGCGCACTAACCATTCGCTAGATATGTATAAATGATCCATCAATGGCGATTCACCTCATACCTTGCTACAACAAGTCAAAAGACCGCTCTTTCAAACCCTCTACCAATGCCTGGTACCGACAACTACCTGATACCGCCATGCAGACCCGCTGGACCAATTCGCCTCGCCGGTCCTCCATGTCATGATCGCTACGCCAGTTACCATAGCCATTGGTATATCCTTAAGGGTAATCTTCTTCTGGTGCCAATCATTAATGTGCCCGTAGTCCCATTCGTTAGAGCTTTTCTGAAACAGAATCAACCTTAGCTTATCCATTCTCTTCGTTCATTTTCCCACGAAGCTTCAGCCTGTGGGGGGCGTTTAGGCAGAATACCAGAATATGGCAAGACACGCAACATAATCTTGTTATCACCCGAGGACTGTTCTTTGGTAGGGGTGATCGCCCCAAGCTAAGCTTCACCAGGAACCATGGATTTCGCGAATCATCTTCCCGACTACGGGAACGGTAGCCATATACCGGGGTGTTTGCTCCCAAAGACCGTGGGCAAGCTCCATCGCTCTACTGTTCTTCCCCGTTGGTCAAACTACCGTAGATAGGTATCGGCGCCGGAAACACCGGCGCCGACCATCCTTTACCTATTGCACAACGTTAACTGTAACGCCATCAACAGGTGTCTTGCTGATGCCAATCCAATCAAACAGGGCATGCACTTCAGCATCACCGAAGTCGATTACTTCACCTGGTTCACCAATACTAATGCGAAGAGCTCTTAGCACCTTACCCTCCGGCAAGGGAGTGGCCACTTCAAGCCATTCATCGTTGACGTTGCGGTAGTAAGAAATCTGCCTATACCATTTACCGTCCACAAATACCTCCGCATTCAAATGTACATCCTCCATCATCTTGATTCGGAAAACAATGGTGGGGTACCCAACCATGTCCATCCCCGTCTCACCAATAAGGAAGTCCCAAGCACAATTGTCCCGCATGTCGCTTGTGTCCAGGTACCACATCTTGCCGATTCCCTCTCCTGCAGGGTCAAACCCTCCAAGCAAGTAGTTGTTGTTTGCAAAGGGAACCCACAGCTTTACCTCATCGACATCGAACTCGGTGACCATCTTGAGTTCTCCCCACGATGCGAAGGTAGCTGGTGCAATACAAACCAACAGAAGAACTAGTGCGATACTGATCATAGATACTTTTTTCATTTTCTTTCCTCCTTGTCCTGTTCCTGGTTTTAGTGATATTTGTTTATTGCCCCAACATAATGCGACTTCTAGTTGTCAGGGTCAAACAGAACTCCTCTGGAGAGATTTCTCCTTTAATCAGTTTATCCATCAATGGATTCCATACGTTAGACCACCGTCGATACTCCGGGAAAGTCGGCATTGGTTGTCCACTGAAGAGTAATTCCCAGTAGATATCCGTCGGTTTGATGATCGAAATATGAGAGCTAATGACAGCTTCCTGATACTCTTTCACCACCGACAAGCCACCGTAACCAGTCTGTGCTCGCTTAAGTTGTACATCAGGACGGGCCAAGTACTTTACTAAACGCCAAGCCTCCTCTGGGTGCTCGCTGTTGGCGCATATCGCTACAGCGGAACCCCCAAGCATGGCGACCTTCTTCGGTTCGTCATTCCATGGATGCCACATCAGTCGGACCGGATTATCAAATTCCTTTTCCTGTCTCTCCCAGTACGGGAAGTCATAGGCCCCACCGCCAATGTACATACCACATTTATCTAGGGTTGAGTAGTGTCCAGGACTCGATACAACCCCTTTTTCCACTAAGTTTTGCAGGAATTTTACAGTCTCGATTCCCTTCGCGTTGTTAATTGTTACGTCAGTGAAGTCTTCATTGAATACCTGAACGTCATTTGACCAGAACCAGCTCTGCAGACCCATAAAGTGCCACCAAAAACGAGCACCTTCCTGTTTGAACTCGCCATTATCGTAAATAGTGAGCTTGCCAGCATACTCCTCAAAGGTATCCCAGTCCCACTCGGAGTAATCGGGAAGGAAAAGACCTGCCTCTTCAAATACGTTGGGGTAATACACGGCCAAGTCCCTTGCAAAAGCCGTCAGCGGCATGGCCCAAAGCCCTTCATCCCTAGTGAAAAACTCGATCGCCCAGGGAACAAACTCATCTTCATCCACATCCGCATCAGCCGCAAAGAACGATTTGAGGTCCCAATAGGCCCCTGACTCGTACCAAGAAGGAAAATCATCGTAACTAACCATAGCAATATCCGGCATAGTGTCGGTGACGATAGAGACAGTAAATCGGGTGATGAAATCAGCTGGCTGGCTAAATTCCACTTCGATATCCGGGTTTTCCTCCATGAAATCCTCGATGATCTGTTTTTCCCCTTCGAACATTTGTGAATTTAACCATCCGGCCCAATAGGATATCTTAGTTTTTGCTCCGACGGTCGCTGAAAATGCGAGGCAAAACACTAGTACAAATCCAATAACCAGTCGTTTTCTCATGAATATATTCACCTCTTATATTCTTCATATTCTTAACTATAGTTCTAATCGTTGCTGAATTGACAATTACTTCGGTTAGCTACGAAACGCCTCACCTTCTTTCTAAAAGCTGCGTTTTCTGGGTGATCTATGAGCCTAAACCTTTGAGACAGTATACACACATTTTAAAAGAAACTGTTAATGTTCTACTCAGGGTTTATTGCGATTCCTTGTAAGGTTCACACTTTTCGTTATTCCCTGTCTTTACATCACACAAAACACACATAGGCTGAGTCTTTGCACACTGGTGCTACTATGCCTTAAGCCTTACAGACGAACTCCGGATAACCAATTCTGTATCAAATAGAATCTTCGTCTGCTTCGGCTTCTCCCCATTGATCATCTTGATTAACATCCGCGTTGCCGTTTCCGCCATTTCGTAGTAGAGGCACCTTACACTAGTAAGCTTGGGCCTTGTTATATCTGCGATCATCGTATCATCGAATCCAACGATCCCCACATCTTCCGGCACTACCAAGCCCCGTTGTTCAGCAAGATCTTTAATCCTCAATGCCCAATAGTCATTAAAACAAATGAATCCGTAAGGCCCTGGGTATTGCATCACCCGTTCGAAATGAGCGTCTAACTTGCGATTATCCACTACGAGTGCATCATTGAACTCCCGGTCTTGTTCTCGTAAGGATGCTCTGTAACCTTCCCGTCGCTCAAAATCCACAGGAACAGTATTTTCACGTCCTGGCGCGTCAGCTCCCGGTCGATGACCCGTTACATAGGCAATAGTCCGATAGCCCTGTTCAATCAAGTGGTTTGTGGCCAAATACGTTCCTTTGTGATTATCGGCGTGTACGTAGTTGACCCGGGGTGCATCAAGTTTGCGATTGACTAAGGTAAACGGTAGTTCCGCCTCATAGATGCGGTCAATTAGCCTATCTCCCATGGCACTGTAAAACAAAATCACGCCATCAACCCTTTTCCGGTTAATGAGCTTGGTTACCTTTTCCTCATTGGAGTCCTCTACTAAGGAAATATTGTAATCATTAGCAAAACAGACTTCGCTAATACCACCTAAAATCTTGCCCGTCACAAAATCCATGTTTCTCATCCAACTCAAGGGAGCAACCACACCAACCGTTCCGGTCCGTTGATGGACCATATGTCGCGCCGCAACATTGGGGGTGTATCCCAGGCGGTCAATAACCCGCGCAATGCGGTTTGCTGTCTCTTCGCTCATTTGCTCCGATTTCTTGTTCAGGAAATTGGAGACTGTAGCCGGAGATACGTTAGCTTCCTTTGCTATCTGCCGAATTGTGACACTCATACCCCAACACAACCTATCACCATTAATGAACTGCTATGGTATATATCTTCTATACCGTTTCAGTAATTCCTTCTTTTGTTCGGAGGTTTTTCCTCTGTTTTTCCGATTTGAGCAACCAATGTTAATAAGGCCCTGTACTACGGCATTCCCAGACAGATGCTGGTAAAACAGAGTGTTTGAACCGTCAACATAACCGACAATGAACTCATTCGTGACTCTGAATAGTCACTGTACCGTTTTACTACCACGCGGAGATCCCCGCCGACCACTACTTAGTAACTATGAACACTGCATGTCGAGCTCTTATCATCAAGTACCACAACTTCCGCCCCCGCCTAAGAACGGAAGCGTGGTATTGGCGCTAAGTCACAGCCTAGCGCCAATCGGTCTACAGGAATACCTGGACGTCATTGACTAAAACAGCGCAAAGGCCGCGAATCCCCCATTTGTCGTCCCACTGCTACCACACACCGGTAGCTGAAGACTCACCTTGTTCAGACAACTATCGCACATACGGCTCCTGATACAATACAGATACTTCGGACGATGGAACAATAAACGCACTATCAAAGTCGGTAACGATAGTCTGCCAACCGGAGTCGTCTTGTTCAGCTACAAATGAGCTCCGCTCCGTTGAGCTAAACTCAATTCCTCCATCGACGTACAGACTACTTCCATCCACAAGGGCGATTCTTATTACTTCCCCTGCGGCGATCTCTAGGGCCACGACAGTAGCATCGCTCTTTACGCCCTGCCCGTTAATTCCCTCGGTCCCTGTAAATACTAGTAACTGACGATCCCGATGCTGAATACGGTATCCCACGCCTTCCCCCATGTCTAGCTCCGCCACCTTAGCATCTGCCCCGTCGATATTGTTCAGGGTAATTGCAAAGAGTCCCGTTTGTCTCATGTCATTTACGATTGGCCCAAAGGCGTAGTATTCGGCGAACTCGTCATTGGGAAGGCATCCAGCCTTCATCTTGACATCAATCTCCTGGGAAAAGAGCGGAATAATCGTGGCGGATACCGATTTTCCTTTGATCACCACATGATTGTCTTGCACGTTAGTCTCACCCTGGGGATGAAAAAGCCACTCAAATTTCCGTGCCCTTTCAAGGGGAATCAGATCATCCATGATGAGCACCAAATCTGGCCCTAAAAGTAGCACGTATCGATAAGCTTGTTCTACTCTACGTGCATAGGCCTCGGTAAAATCAGCTTTGGCCACAGCAAACTGATCAACACCTACAGAAAACGAGACCGAAGGTTCTTTTTGACCTCTATTGGGTAGGGTATATTCCCTCTGCTCGAAACCATCTATCAACACTACATTATGGGCACGGGATGCCCGATAATAAGCCTGGTAGAGTGATGAACTGTAGGCAGTAACTCCCGAATCTACAATCAGTGGCTCTCCTTGGTAGTATACCTCGAAGCTACCAGCATCTCGATGGGCGTGACCAGCATTATGGCCGCTAATAAGGCCAACCACAGTGTCCCTTGGGCCCCAACCCGAACGCAGCACCGCCCATCCGATACCCCTGAACAGCTTGGCAGGACGCTGCAAAACATCCGGTACTGTTAGTGATATCTGCGCCGGTTCTCTTCCGTCTAGGTAGGGGTTATAAATGACGGAATAGGGACCCAAAGGAGACTTCATAAAGGTCAAGAACCAGTTTGCCACTGGATCATTACGTAGCAGATTGATTCCAGCTAGAGCGTTAGCATCACCCGATCCACCAGGAGTATCCCCGAAGGCTAATCCTTTGGCGGCAGTTCTGCTGCGATCAACAACTGCAGTCCAAGCGAAAAATTCAGGTACCTGATCAAGCCGGGAATGGTTTAGAAGACTCCAATCCCCTTCCGCTCTACCAAGGGCCACAAAGAACCTCACCGCATTGTATAGCGCGTAATTGGCATACCCGAGTGATTCGAAGTATCCTCCATCGGGATCGAAGTTCTGAGATACCCAGGCCCCCGGTGGATACCAAAGATACTTGGAAGTATCATACTCCTCCAATACTCCTCCATCAAATTCAATCCATGCTTTCATCGCTGTTTTAAAAGACTCTATATACTGCCTTACTTCGGGCGCTTCCGGTTCAACAGCTAGGGCACCAATAGCTGCTGCACTAATAGTCACAGCATACCAGTTGCCTTGGGGAGTCTGATGGGTACCATGGGGATTTTTCGTGTCAGCATTGGACCAATCAAGGAAAGCAGGAATGACCCCCTTTTGTATAATGGCTTCTCGAATAAGGCTTCGCTCTTCTTCAGTAAACAGATCATAGCACCAATCATAGACAAGCCCCACCGCGGCTGTAAAGGTCGATGACTCAAGGGTGGATATCCACGGAGGGTCGTACCGATCAAAGGAAGGAGCAACCCACCTCTCGAACTTAGCAACGGAAAGGGCTATCTCTTTTAGTCTATTAGCGTAGCGCATATCACCGGTGAGAAGATAGGCAATCCCCATCGTTTCAACTTGCCAGATAGCCGAGTCTGCAACCCCTCCGTAGTTGTCCTTGGGCTCTTTGGACTCCCAGGTACTATAAAGGGCTTCAGCAGCTCGTCCTAGTACCGTTCTTACGGTTCTATACAATTGTATATCGGTCTCCATTGCTTCATTAATCCGCTGTAAACCAGCAGTATTCACCAAGACTCTCGGGTGCACAGGACTCTGTGTTGCTTCCTGGCCACATATGGTTGTGGGAAAAAGAATCGAGATCATAATGGCAATGACAAACAAAGGTCCTAGAAATCTCGACCTAGACATGTATTGATGCGGAATAATTGGCATCTTCTTTTCCATAGAAATGAGCTCTCCTTACATTGTTTTACTGGTAAGCTCACCACTAAAAGTGGTAGCCGTCCAGTGAATAAACGGTAAACCTAACGTTCTCCAAAGTGAGTGTGACTTAGGTTATCCTGATTCACTCCGTTATAACTGCCAGCTGTCGAATCACGCCTTCCTGTCGGTCGATCATAAAGTGATTCGTAAAGCCTTGAACAGATTTCTTCGTCTCGTACTCACCGTAATAGGGCGAGTAAGCCCTCACTTCGATAAAACGCTCATCCAAAAATTCCATCAGAACCAGCCACCCTTCACCCCCTTTGGGCTCCCCTTGATAGTCTGCTAGGATCTCATACACAAAGTTGCCATGGTCTCCAATGGCCACCTCACTTCGCATCGTGGAGATACTGGTATGTCCACTCAGCACCAACCGTATATTCTGGTGTTTGCGCACAAGCTTCTCCCACATCTGTTCCCCATCATTCACAGTCTCATTGGGATCTTGGGAAATGGGATAGGCTTGGGGTGATGCACTGGTGGTAGATGGTGTTATTCGCTTACCGCTTGTTGATGTATAAGTATGGGTGATGATAATCACCTGGTGATCGTCGTAGGCCTCAACGATCTGGTTTGCCCATGCGAGTACCCCATCCCGAGGTCCGAACTCCAAAGACAGTACAAGAATTCTCTCCCCACCGAGCTGGAACGTATAGTAGCTATTCTCGTGGCGTCCTTCCTGAAAGACACCTCCAAAGTAAGGTAAATCCTGATAGCGACTTACTGGGAAGTAATTGTTAAAGAGTGTGCTGGTGCGGTTTTGCACACTCCCAGTCCGCGGCACTAGATCATGATTACCCACGGCAAGTACATAGGGGACAATACCGTCTAACACAGACAGTATTCGGTCAGCCCGTTCCCATTGAGTGTGGGTACCGTTGTTCACAATATCACCGACGTGTAGCATTAGGCGAATGTTCTGATCCTGGGCGTTGGCCGCCAGCCACTCGGTCTGACGGGTAAAGATGTAAGGATGGTCCTGGGTATAATACTGGGTATCCGGCAGCACAACGATACTGAAGGGATACACTTCACTTGCCTTCATTGATGGCAAGAAGTCTGTGAACAAATGGGAGGCACGACGGTTATCCGTATCTAGCACAGGAACACTTACTGCAGTGAACTCAACTTGCCACAACCCCTTCTTCTCGGCTTGGGGAACGACCAGGGATAACGGAACCGTGGTTGGCTCCTGGCCAATACTCAGCAGCCCAGCAAAACACTGTACAGGAGGGTATTCCTGACTGTAGTATCTTTTCTCTTCCTCATCCCAGATCTGCCGGGACAGGTTTGCCATAATCTCCACCCCAAGCCCGGCCGTATCGTAGTCGGCCTGAATATGTGCAGCCGATTGAATCCTACGAGCATCCCGTTCGAATGCAATACGATCATAGGCTACAGTCAAACGACCTATTGTTAGGTCGAAACGTCTAGTTAACCAAACGTGACCATCGTCTATGTAGAGCATCTCCAGGGTTATCTCACCGGGAGGAATCTTCATTAGCGATAGGGGAATATCCCTCTGCTCTCCTGCGGCAGCAAAGGGACCGATCTCATGAACCTCGCCAGTGGACCGATTCACGAAACGGAGGGAATACTCACCCGGGGCAGTAGCCCCTGGCACCAGCAAACGAGTAATTGCCTCTTCCGTTCGCTCAAACTTGAACTTGGGAGCCAGATTATCCTTCACCGAAAGGAGTTGCGTCTGGGAACCTACAGGTATATATTTCCGATAAACCTGTATACCTTCAACGTATACACCGGTGGTGCCGCCTCTCCTCTCCTGCAGAACACCAGCCACTGCCGAACTCAGCTCACCTTGGTTAGGTATATTTCCACGACCTCCCGAGGTCACTAAGCTCTCCTGGGTCGTGTCAAAAACCCACCAGGAAATGGCTCCACTATCCGCGTCATAACTAAGAAGAGCCTGATAAGTACTCCCCTTGCTCGGTGTAAGCGTAGCTAGTTCATTGGGCTTTTGTCCATCGATGCAAAGATGAATCCGCCATAAAGGCAGCCAACCCCCAGATACTTTCGACCATTCAAGGGTGATCTTAGGTTGCAGGCTCTCTTCTATGGAAGCAAATCCCGCCAAACATATTTTCTCTGTTGCCTGAACCGCCCAATTGGCGCCAACGGTTAGTGAGCTGACCGTTGTAAGCGAAGACTCCATCGCCGATACTGGCACAAGCTTTAGTTGATAGGTCTCGGCCTCGACGTATTGGAGATCTCCTTCAAGCTTCTGCTGAGGATCTGGAGTGACTAGTACAGTCTGTGCCCCCATCGGTTGTACAAGGAATATTGTGAATACCAATACTACAACGAACAATCTGCACATTACCTGGTTTTGCTGTTTAAGTTTCATTAGCACATCCTCCGTATCTAACATCAATAGGATCAAACAAACCCCTACGCTAGATAAAAGCACTTCATATCGCTTTTGTTTCGGTTTAGTTACGTTTCATGCACGCCTTAGTATATAGTTTCTAGATCGTTTTAGTAATTCCTTCCCGGAATAACAATTCCCTGCAAGTAAATGCGGGACGCCTTAGGCATGGGGCTTAGACCGTCACTATATAGAGGAAATACCAACAGGAATCATTGCGGAAACTAGCCTGTCAGAGATTACCAATACCACCAGACAAGGCGTCATCATCGTGGAGCTCTTTATACGAAACACTCCTAGTACCGGATCTATGGCGTTATCCGACGGGGATCGGTGGAGACTAAATCGGTACAGTCACACGTAAGAAAACACTAACTCCAAAAATCACACCGCGATCCTCTTACAGCCTATATATTAGACGAAATCAAGCAGGTACTTGGCAGTACCAGGTCGAATATATTACATTAATACAGAACCACGTTCTATTAAACTGAACCTTTGGGAAGTAGCAGGATAAACATATCGCAAGATTGTCTCTAGCAACTTCGCCGACTTAATCGCAACCATATGGTCTTAACAGCTTCTCGCTAGTATTTGGGTCTGGTGTTTGTTTTGCGTAAACATATTATCGACAAAACGGAGGTTGAAAGCCGTGGAACTAAATATTACCCGGTTAGCACCAAATAATCGAAGACTTCAAGTCGACTGGATGAAATCAGGCATTCCGTCTGGTGTATCACTCGCCATCCAGTATACGACTTCGGGAAAGGATTGGGATGATTGCGTTTCCTTCTCCGTTGAGCACGACCAAAAAAGGGCAATGATCAGTAATCTAGAAAACGGCCTTGATTACAGACTGCGTCTTGTGGCCTTAGATGATCAAGAACAGGTATTAGTAGAAAGTGCAACAAGGCTATTTAGGACCGGCTTTGTTCCCGGGGTAGCAGTCAACTACATCCATCCCGAGGATTACACGTATAATTTCTCGGGTCGCTCACCTGCTAGCCCATCCATTGTAAAGCTGCCGACGGGAAAGCTAATCGCTTCCCACGACGTTTTCTGGGGCAATCACGGGCAGAACTTGACCCTGGTATTTCAGTCGAGTGATGAAGGTAACACTTGGGAGTTTCTATCTGAGATCTCTCCCTGCTTTTGGGGCAAACTCTTTCTGCACCGAAGTGCCCTGTATATGCTTTCAACCAGCACAGAGTACGGCGCCTTATTGATCCGGCGAAGTGATGACCAAGGAAGAACTTGGTCTGAGCCAACGGAGATTCTACCCGCTGGAGACCGTAAGAGTGGCGGCCCACACAAGGCGCCTGTGCCCGTGTTAGAATATCAAGGTCGCCTGTTCAGCGCAGTTGAGTTAGGCTCCTGGAGTTTGGGCGGCCATGACGCTGGGGTAGTATCTGCACCGGTGGATGCTGATTTGCTGGATCCAAAAAGCTGGACTGTAACACCCTTTTTACCATACGATCCCACCTGGCCCGGAGCAATCCGAAACGGTGAAAACCCGAGTATGCTTGAGGGGAACGTTGTGGTAACACCAAACGGAAAGCTGGTTAATATCCTTAGATATCATACCAGGGGCGGTCAGCCGGACTACGGCAAGGCGATTATGCTCGACATTGATACCGATCGTCCTGCGGCACCGCTCAAATTCCGACAAGTAATTGATTTTGAGGGTAACATGTCCAAGTTTACAATTCTATACGATGAACAATCCAAAAAGTATTGGTCCCTTGTTAATCGTGTCACCACCGAGAATGTGAACCAGCGAAATGTACTGACCTTGGTTTCATCAACCAACCTAGTAAACTGGAATATTGAGGCGGACATCCTTAACTACGAGGACAATGGGTGGCCTGAGGATCTAACGAAAGTCGGCTTTCAGTACGTGGACTGGCTAATCGACCATGACGATATACTCTTCCTATCAAGAACCGCTATTAATGGCGCTTGGAATTTTCATAACGCCAACCATATTACATTCCACAGAATAGAGAACTTCCGGTCTATTAGTAACGTTTTAGACTGACGTTAAGATAGGAACCTGATAGGCTACAACTATCAAGCCTATCAGGTTCCTATCGGAAAGCAACCATGGCATTTTAGGTTGTATCGCTAGAAGGATCACACTTAGTCCGACCTGTTAATAGACCCTGTTTCGAAACATTTCCTCAGTTCTTGATTGTTGACTTCCTATTCGCAGATCATAAGCCCCTACAAGGTCTTTATCCTTCAATAGTCATACTAATCACTCTGTATCCACCTAGGGTGACTATAGCCCGGTATACTCCGCTTTATGTGCGATTTCTGTCCGTCACACCAGAGATTTGCCTCCGACTTACTTCAGGTTCCACCTTGCGATGGACACACTTGTCTTCAGCTATACACATCCCGCTATCAGAGGATGTTGGGAACTTGCACCAGTTAGACTACACCCATGCAGGGCTTCCTCCATTACACTTCGTTACCAGCTCTTTACTTGGTCCCCCTCAGCCTAACTAGACCCAGCTGAACACAGTCCGCACCGATGTCGCTTTGGTATAAGACGACCCGAAAGAATCGTACCGGCGTTTCTTCAGTTACCACTCCTTTTACCTCTAGGTGAAACCAATCATCCTGTTGCTCGGTGACTATGGGAGCATAATCAAGTTCCAGCCATGTTGCACCATCTCCTGAAACAGCTAGGCCTAGCACCTGCTCCACTTCTTCGACTAAGGAATACAATTCTAGATGATACTCCCATAAATCGGTGGTTTCCCAAACCAAGTACTCAGTGCTATTGTCTTGTCGCACCTTTCGATTGGGATCGCCAAATAGAATATCAGGCGTATATGCATACGTCCAACCAGCAGATTCGTCACTAGTTTGTGAACAGCTGACTGTACCAAACCATGCCGAGGACTCAGGCGGTCGGAAATCATCGATGATCCGCCACCAATTACTCACCTGAAATCGCACTGTCTGCTCAGTAGTCAACCCGGCTTCATTTTCTGCTGTAACCATGAGGACGTGATAACCGTCGGCAAACTGTAGGGTATCAATTGACAGATCCGCCGGAAGATCGGTTCCTGAATAGACCTGTTGACCACCTAGTTTAACTGTAATCTGGCGCAAATCACTGACCGGAGACTCCACAATAATATCCGGCACTAGTGTTCTGCTGACCACCGAAGTCTCTGTGGGTGACTTAATCCGCATGATCGGAGCCTCAAAGAGACTCAGATCTAAACGCCGGTAAAGCATTATGCGGCCCCTTTCATTACCCACCAACAGATTAAGTCCTCCGCCACCCAGAGTAGTCCCAGTGGGCCCGCAGGCATGGGCTCCACCGGGATTCAGAACCTCTCCTTTATACTCAAATGGAACTGGGTGTCGGAAAACAGGTCTCTCGTTGGTACCGACGTTTTTCATATACAACACATTAGCCACCGCGGATGGACCAAAGGCTGGTTGAGGAAACCCTGTTTCTCTATTGGGTATCGCATTCTGACGGGAAGTACCAATAATCAAATCCAACACTCCGTCGCCATCCCAGTCTGCGAAACTAAGTTTGGCCCTGCCTGTTGCCCCGGAATATCTATAGCATGTGGAAATCGGACTGCCGTCATCTAGCAAAAGTCTACCACCATCTTGTACGTTGTAATCATCAATTTGCCAGTATAGTCGAAGATATCCATCACCATCAATGATCACCATACCAATTCGCTCGCCAAGCCGAGCAATAGCAGGCTGGACCCGCCAATGGCCGTGTAGTTCAAGACCATCACAGTAGATCGGTCGCTGCACATCGAGGATAGGATTTGTCGGCGCACCCCGATTAATGAAAACAGTATAAGCCCCCGTGATATCGCCCATAACTATATCGGGTAATCCATCACTATTCCAATCAAAAACTGCAGGGCAACTATATCCCCACCTGGACTCGCCAATTCCTTGAATGCTACCGCGATATCCACCTTGGATATGGATCTCTTGCCCTCCAGCCGGCACCGGAACCCCGGGAAGAAAAGCAGGTTCGTCATTACTACCGACATTCTCAAAGAATAGCACCCGGCCCTCTGAGTTGCCAACAATAAGATCCGATACGCCATCGCCATTCCAATCCACCGTATTAAGGACCGGTAATGTCCCTCCATACAACTCAGCCTCCTCTTGAAGCAGCGGGGTAGGCTGATCATAAATCGGACGGCCATTCGGGGTGAAGTCACCTGTAAATCGGTAATAGTAAATTAGACCCTGACCACCGACGATTAAATCTGATACACCGGTTGCACCATTAGGATATGCACTAACAGCGGGTCGAATAGTCGGATGGCGCAAGGCATTCCCGTCGGCTCCCACCGCATATCGTTGAGGTGTTAACTCAACCCCATCCTGAACAGTGTTGCGATAGTAGACTAGATTACCAAACCGTGTGCCAACAATTAAGTCTTGTTCTGATCCCTCTCCTAGATTCACAAAGGCCATGTTAGGTATACCCAAAGGAATCTCCCTCTGTGTACTCGAGGCAAGGCGTGCATCACCAATCGGTTTATCAAATAAGCTAGCCAGAGTGACCACGTACAAATACCGGTATGGAATATCCCCTCTCCAGATCCCCGCACCATCGTAGGGCTGAAAACCAGATTCCCAACGGTCAGCTCCTCCGGGATTCAAGCTGGCGCCATCCGGCATTTCCAAAATCACATCTACTGTACCGTCGGTGTTAATCTTCACAGCAAGATTCTGTGGAGTGGTCGGTAAACCTTTCAACGTCATTCTGGCTTGTTCCGTGAAGCTAAAAGTCTGCCGGTCGAACGCCGTACGAACCAATTGCTGTCCATCTAAATAGAAACCATAGATGATGCGATCATCGGTTTGTAGAATAGCGGCATTGCTCTTGAATGGTGCCTGCACAAGTATGGGTACACCAAACACCGGTACACCGTAATCCACTCGTTTCCATGGGAACAAATACAAGCCACCATAGGGTCCACCACTACCGCGAATGAATAGATCGGGCTGCAATGAGTCAAATACATAAGCCGAGCCTAACGGATAGGTGTCAAGCACCGGAAGGCTTAAAGGACCAACTCCATCTTCGGTCCCAACTAATAACGGAAGTGTACCCGGATAATCCCGATGCCCAACGACCGGAAATGGACCTGGGCGTTTTACTTCATCGGCGGCACCTTTAGAAAAACCATACTTCTCCTGAAGATAACGTTCCACTTTTTCCCGCTCTCCTTGAGATAATGTCCGATTAAATATGATGATTTCCGCTATATCTCCGTCAAGATGCCCCTCTGTACTCCCGGGTCGATGTCTTTTTCCAATGTAGACATCATCCGAATTAGACATCTGATGCATGATATCCGCAACCTCAGCAACCAACATACCATTCGAATAGATGCCGATCTGCCCCCTATTGACATCGTAGACATCGGTCTGCAGGTGATACATCTGCCCACGCTCGAACAGTGCCCCATTCTCCAATTTACCGGAGACCGACAGACCACCTAAGGGCATGACAAACCAAGCATCATCCTGTGACCCACTGGCATTATCCTTTTTCTGCATTAAACGAAACCCACTTTGATGACTATAGACAACAAATACCGTCAGCCCACTATTAGTGTTCAATTCCTCTCTGTGAGACACCCGCAAGTACGTTGTCGCTCCATCAAAACGGACCACTGGCATTCCGTTGATCGCATTGGGTACCGAGCGCGGCCTACCACCCGACTCTGATACTGCATGGTTTTGGGCTGGCGACTGATCTTCCCAGACTGTCACTTTGCCATCTTCCGTCTCAATCCCACGGTCTGCCCTTAACCAAAGCTGCACACCATAAGGCATGACAAACTCAGCGGCCTCCGCTTTAAAAACTACGGGTAGTAATCCCACTATTAGGCAAAACCCGATAACTATCCTTTTCATCACAATTCTCTCCTTCGAGCACAATTCCCCCATGCTAGTAGGCTTAAAAAGGTTCAAATCAACTACACCGGTTGACTTGGCCCCTAGAAACCGTACTTACCCTGTAGATATCGCTCGATCATTTGCCGTTCGGCCACGGGCAATGCCCGGTTATAGATAATAATCTCAGCTATATTCCCCAACAGGTGCCCTTCGGTACTGCTAGGACGATTCCGTTTACCCGGTCTGACCCCCTAAATTCGGACATTATGCTACAATGGCTGTCCTTCTTATAGAATTGCTCATGAATGCTTGGTGATACTGTCGAGGGCTTTGGTAGTTTAGGCTACCATGTCTACGTCGT
>Ga0172382_10004665_pt1 | contig 20875 bp, 16 predicted proteins | sample Leawel138RmetaG_FD_122245 | JGI IMG/M metagenome (GOLD analysis project Ga0172382, IMG submission 122245) | Leachate microbial communities from a municipal landfill in Southern Ontario, Canada - Leachate well 138R metaG | ecosystem: Engineered > Solid waste > Landfill > Unclassified | place... | reverse complement strand
CCAGTAAAGCCGCAATCTCCTTCAGGCGTATTCCTCGCTCGCGCAGCTTGCGTGCCTCGGCCCTCTTGTCCTGCATATCCATATGCCTGTTCTCCTACTACCACTTTCCATAGAACCCTTCTTTAAGGGCATCGTATAAATTCGCGGCAGTGTGCATTTCACCGTCGTACTCTATTTCCTCGTTGCCCTTCACTTCGACATATGTGCCGTCTTCGAGCTTGAAGCGATACGTTGTCTTCTCCAGGTCCTGCTCCTTCACCAACACGCCCTGGAACGCCTCAGGGTTGTAGCGGAAGGTGGTGCAGCCCTTCAGGCCCTGCTCGTAGGCGTACAGGTAAATGTCCTTGAATTCCTCGAAGGGGAATTCCGTGGGGACGTTGGCGGTTTTGGAAATGGACGAATCAATCCACTTCTGCGCGGCGGCCTGCACGTCCACGTGCTGCTTGGGGGTCACCTGCTCGGCGGAGATGAAGTAGTCGGGCAGTTGCTCGTCCGGATCCTGGCTGTATGGCATGGCCTTGGGGTTGACCAGGTGCCGGTAGGCCAGCAGTTCGAAGGAGAACACGTCGACCTTTTCCTTGGTCTTCTTGCCTTCGCGGATCACGTTGCGCGAATAGTGGTGCGCGAAGCTGGGTTCGATGCCGTTGCTGGCGTTGTTGGCCAGAGATAGCGAAATGGTGCCGGTGGGCGCGATGGAGCTGTGGTGGGTGAAGCGGGCACCGACCACGGACAGTTCGTCCACCAGGTCCTGGTCCACTTCGGCGATCTTCTGCATGTAGCGGCTATAGCGCCCGTGCAGCATCTTGCCCTTGAGCTTGTCGCCCAGCTTGTAGCCGTCACGCTTCAGCTCCGGGCGCTTGCGCAGCATTTCGGCAGTGATCTCGAACTCCTGTTCCATGATGGGCGCGGGGCCCTTTTCCTTGGCGAGTTCCAGGCCCGTGCGCCAGCCCACCAGGGCCATTTCACGGGTGACGCGTTCGGTGAATTCCAGGGAGTCGGCCCCGCCGTATTTCATGCGCAGCATGGTGAGCGTGGAGCCGAGGCCCAGGTAGCCCATGCCGTGACGGCGCTTCTGTTCGATTTCCTTGCGCTGCTGTTCCAGCGGCAGGCCGTTGATCTCCACCACGTTGTCGAGCATGCGCGTGAACACGGCCACGGCCTTGCGGAAGTTTTCCCAGTCGAAGCGCGCCTTCGGCGTGAACGGGTCCAGCACGAAGTTGGTGAGGTTGATGGAGCCGAGCAGGCAGGCGCCGTACGGGGGCAGGCCCTGCTCACCGCAGTTGTGCGCGTGCAGGCCGTTGGCGTCGAAGGTGTTGATGCCGGGCACTTGCACGTCATACACGTCCTCCACGCCGTCGGCTTCGACGGCCTCCACGCGGGCGGTGAAACGCTCGCGGTTGAGGGCGCGCTTGTAGGAGGCGAGGAGCTCGGCCAGGCGTGCGGCCTTGTCGGTGTCGGCGAAGCCGATCAGGGTTTCGAAACGGCTCAGGTTTTCGCCGCTGATCACCAATTCGTGCTGCGCCTGGATGGCATCCGGCTTGTTTCCACCCTGGCCGTCCGGCAGCAACGTGGGGCCTGCAGCACGGCGGTTGCGGTAGATGGTTGACGCGATGCCGAGGCGCAGCAACATGCGCTGGGCCGCTTCCAGATCACCCGGGTGCGACTGGGAAAGGCGCACGCTGATGCCCTTTTCCTGCGAACCCTGCACCGAACCATCGGTATCGAGCAGGCCGCGCAGCAGGCCGCGATAGAACTCGGAGGAAGCAGCTTCCATGGCGGGCGTGATGCGTTTGGCGTCCGGGCGCAGGCCCAGGTCGAATGCCAGGTCGCGGATGGCTGCGGTGGACAGGCGGAATTCGTTGCGGCCCACCACTTCGGTCCAGCCCATGAAGTCGGCGCGGTGCGGCAGGGTGCGTGCGGCGGCGAGCGCCTCGCTCATGACGGCGTGGGTGCCCGCAGAGAAACCGGCGCGCAGACCGTTCACCGCGGCGACCTGCTTCCACACGGACAGCACGGCCGCATCCTGCTTGAGGGTGCCGTCGCCCAGCAACAGGCCCATGAGGTAGCCCTCGTTGTGGCCGTACGCGCCGGCCCACTGGGCGTTTTCGCTGTGATCGTTGAGCAGCACGCGATCGCCGGTGCGCAACTCGCCGGCGGCGCACCACTCGGTTTCCGTGCTGTAGCGGGTGAAGTGGGTGACGCGGCGCACGCGATGATCGGCGGTGAGGCGCAGGCTGTAACCCTCGGTGGTGCGCAGGCGCACCACGGGCTTGGTGGCGGTGCGGAAGAAACCTTCCGGACCGGTGGCGTGATCGGCGCCGTCGACGCGCGCCAGGAAGGGCTTGCCGATGAGGTCTTTCACCTGGCGCGGACCGGCGGCGGTGTGCACCCAGGTGTCGGCGGTGACGCAGGGATTGGTCGCACGGATGTTCTCGCACCACCAGTTGTTGTTCATGTCGTTGTACTGATCGATGAGGATGAAGCCGGGCTCGGCGTAGTCGTAGGTGGAAGACATGATGAGGTCCCACAGACGACGGGCCTTGATGGTCTTGTAGACCTTGCAGGCGACCAGGCCTTCCTCGTTGAGGATGTAGCTCTTCGTGGTGGGCCACTCGCGCCACACCACGTCGTCGGCCTTGGCCAGGTCGATGCAATCGACCTCCACTTCCTTTTCGGTGAGCGGGAAGGCGAGCGGCCACAGGTCGTCGTTCTTCACCGCCTCCATGAAGTCGCGGGTGACCAGCAGGGACAGGTTGAACTGGCGCAGACGGCCGTCCTCGCGCTTGGCGCGGATAAAGTCGGCCACGTCGGGATGGCCCACGTCGAAGGTGGCCATCTGGGCACCGCGGCGGCCGCCGGCGGAGCTCACCGTGAAATACATCTTGTCGTAGATATCCATGAACGACAGCGGTCCCGAGGTGTAGGCGCCGGCACCGGCCACGAAGGCGCCCTTGGGGCGCAGGGTGCTGAACTCGTAGCCGATGCCGCAGCCGGCCTTGAGGGTGAGGCCCGCCTCGTGGACCTTCTGCAGGATGTCGTCCATGGAGTCGGTGATGGTGCCCGACACCGTGCAGTTGATGGTGGAGGTGGCGGGCTTGTAGGCCTGGGCGCCGGCATTGGAGGTGATGCGGCCGGCGGGGATGGCGCCGCGACGCAGGGCCCACAGGAATTTCTCGTACCACTCCTCGCGCTTCTCGGGGGTGGTCTCCACCTCGGCGATGGCGCGGGCGACACGCTGGTAGGTGTCGTCCATGGTCTGGTCGATGGGTTCGCCTGCCTTGGTCTTGAGGCGGTACTTCTTGTCCCAGATGTCAGCGGAAGCGGGTTGGAAGGGGATGTCGGTAACGTTGGTCGGCACGGCTTTGAGGCGGACAGGCTGCTGGCTCACGGGGCTTTTCCTTTCATTATTCGTTGCCCGCTTCCAAGCGGGGGGACACAAGATATTGTGTGATGGGGCGACACTGTACGGACCGTGACGGGCTCGCGTCAACCACGAATTCGTGCTTGACGTGCGCGAAAAATGTGTTAATCGCCAAGGGGTTGCGAAGCACCCGAAAAAATTCCCATGCCTGTTCAGGCACATAGCCGCGTCAATTGAAGCACCACCACAAACACAATATTTAGTGGCTCTAATATGCCCGTTTTTCCGGCCATTCCCTAACAGTGAGCACTCGCTCGGCCGTGATGCCTCGATTTCCCGAGAGGGGGAGGTGCAGGAAAACACCTAGCACCCGATTGAGAACCGGAATGGGCGCACATATATGTACAGTCGACCACAGTCGACACATAAGGAGAGAACCATGGCACTGATGCGTACCAACGATCCCTGGGCTCTGCTCGACCAGTTCCGCCGCGAGATGGAGCGCGCCACCGGGCAGGGCGGTGAAGAAGGTGTGACGGCGAGCGATTGGGTGCCGGCCGTGGACGTGCGTGAGGAAGGTGACTGCTTCGTCATCACAGCCGACGTCCCGGGCGTGGACCCCAAGGCCATCGATGTGCATACCGAGAACGGTATGCTGGTCATCAAGGGTGAGCGCGATGTCCGCAAGAAGGAGGAACATGATGGCTACAAGCGCATTGAGCGCGTGTACGGCAGTTTCTTCCGCCGCTTCACCTTGCCCGACACGGCGGATGTGGAACACATCGCGGCCAAGTCTCAGAACGGCGTGCTGGAGATCCGCGTGCCCAAACACGAAAAACTGCAGCCGCGGAAAATCAGCGTGCAGGCCGACTAAACCGCCGGCGGGGTGGGGGCCACCCCACCCCGCCCAGGGGCCAGCGCATGCAATACAAGGACTACTACAAAATCCTCGGCGTCGAACGCAGCGCCACCCAGGACGAAATCAAGAAAGCGTACCGGCGGCTCGCGCGCAAATATCACCCGGACGTGAGCAAGGAGCCCAATGCGGAGGAGCGCTTCAAGGAGATCAATGAGGCCCATGAGGTGCTCCAGGACCCGCAGAAGCGCGCCGCGTACGACCGCCTGGGCAGCGGGTGGCAGAGCGGCCAGGAGTTCCGGCCGCCGCCGGGCTGGGACCGGGGCTTCGAATTCACCGGCGGCGGCTTCGGTGGCGCCGGGCCGTCCAGCTTCAGCGATTTTTTCGAGAGTCTGTTCGGCAACGGCAGTCCCTTCGGCGCAGACTTCCGCACCCGGCGCAGCTCCGGCAAGCCCCTGCACGGCGCAGACCATCGCGCGCGTATCCAGGTCACCCTCGAGGAGGCCTATCACGGCGCCGTCAGGCCGGTGCAGCTGGAGCGGCCCGAACTGGACCGCAATGGCCATGTGCTCACCCGCACCCACACACTGAAGGTGCGCATCCCCGCCGGCATCACGGCGGGACAACAGATCCGCCTGCCCGGCCAGGGCAGCGCCGGGCCGACCGGGGGCGAGCGGGGCGACCTCTACCTGGAAGTGGAGATAGCGCCGCACCCGCTGTTCCACCTGGACGGACGCGACATCATCCTGGACCTGCCCCTCGCACCCTGGGAAGCGGCGCTCGGCGCCAAGGTGGCCGTGCCCACCCTGGGCGGCACCGTGGAGGCGCGCATCCCCGCGGGTGCGCACAGCGGTCAGCGGTTACGCCTCAGGGGGCGTGGCCTGCCGGGAAATCCCCCGGGAGACCAGTACCTCGTGCTGCAGATCAGCACGCCGCCCGCGGATACCGATGCCAAGCGCAAGCTGTACCGCGACATGGCCAAGGCCATGCCTTTCAACCCGCGCGCCCACCTGGGCGTGTGAACGGTGGCGCGGCAGGGAACTTGCGCCCGCCGCAATAATCGAAATCTCTGGTTTTCGTCACTAACAAGACCAAGGAGACCGACCATGAGCACCCTCGACCAGATACGCCACGGGCTGCAGCGCGCCTTCGAGAACCTCAGCGAAGGCTGGCAGGAACTGCGTGATCGCACCGCACAGGCGCTCACGCGCTTTCAGCCCACCCGGCGCGAGGTACAGAGTGCCGAGGATCAGGTGGCCCTGCACAGCTCCCGCTGGGGTTTGCTGGCCGCGGACGTACGCGAGGAAGAAGACCAGGTCGTCGTACGCATGGAGGCGCCGGGCATGGACAGCGATGACTTCGACCTGTCGGTACTCGACCGTCGCCTGCTGCTGGTGCGCGGTGAAAAGCGCGTGCAGCGGGAGGAAACCCGCGGCCACTACGTGCTCATGGAAAGCGCCTATGGGCGTTTCGAACGCGCCATTCCGCTCCCGGCGGAGGTGGACGAGACGCGCACCCGGGCCGCGTACCAGCGCGGCGTACTGCGTGTGATCCTTCCCAAACTCAGGACCGGCACCCGCCGGCGCATCAACGTCCAGGTGGACTGAAAGGCTGTCATGTCCCGATCGCTTCCCATGCTTCTCCTCGCCGGCACACTCGCCGCCGGTACCGCACAGGCGGCCCTGCCCGCCCTGGATAGCCAGGGTCAACCGCTGCCGACACTGGCCCCCATGCTGGAGCGCACCGTGCCCGGTGTGGTGAACATCTTCACCCGCACCAAAGTGCCCCAGCAGCAGCACCCGCTGTTTTCCGATCCCTTCTTCCGCCACTTCTTCGACCTCCCCGCGCAACCGCCCGAACGCTTCGCCCAGAGCCTGGGGTCGGGGGTCATCGTGGACGCGAAACAGGGCTACGTCCTCACCAACCATCACGTGATCGACCGCGCCGTGGAGATCTCCGTGAACCTGGCCGACGGCCGCAGCCTCACGGCCGAACTGGTGGGCTCCGACCCGGAAACCGACGTGGCCGTCATTCAGGTGAAGGCCGACAGCCTGGATGCCCTGCCGCTGGCGGATTCCGACCAGCTGCGCGTAGGCGACTTCGTGGTAGCGGTGGGAAATCCCTTCGGGCTCGGCCAGACCGTGACCTCGGGCATCGTCAGCGCCCTGGGCCGCACCGGGCTCGGCATCGAGGGGTATGAGGATTTCATCCAGACCGATGCCTCCATCAACCCCGGCAATTCCGGTGGCGCCCTGGTGAACCTGCGCGGCGAACTGGTGGGCATCAACACGGCCATCCTGTCACGCAGCGGCGGCAATGTGGGTATCGGTTTCGCCATTCCCATCAACATGGCGCGTGATGTGATGGCGCAGCTGGTCGAACACGGCGAGGTGCGCCGCGGCCAACTGGGTGCGGCAGCCCAGGACCTCACCCCGGATCTGGCCTCCGCCTTCGGCCTTCCCGACCAGCGCGGCGCGGTGGTCACCGAGATCACCCCTGGCTCGCCGGCGGACAAGGCCGGGCTGCGCAGCGGTGACGTGATCCTGTCAGTGAACGGCCGTAACATCGGTAGCGCGGCGGAACTGCGCAATGCAGTGGGGCTGTTGCGCGTGGGCCAGAAGGTTGAGATCCACGTGAATCGCAACGGCAAGTCGCTGGTGCTGCGTGCCGAGGTGCAGGAGCCGCCGGCAGTGGTCGCCGAAGGCGAAAAGATACATCCACGGCTGGCGGGCGCCGTGGTGGGCGATATCGTGGAAGGCATGCCTTATTACGGCAAGCTCAAGGGTGTAGTGGTACTGGAAGTGGCCCCTGCGAGCCCCGCCTGGCGCGCCGGGCTGCGGGCGGGCGACGTGATCATGTCGGCCAATCGCCAGCCCACCACCGACCTCGGCAGCCTGCGCAAGGCCGTGGGCAAGTCCCGGGATCTGCTGCTCAACATCCAGCGCCGCGGCGCGGCCATGTTCCTGGTGCTGCGCTAGGCCATCACGTCGCGCAGCCCGGCACGCCAAGGTCCCGTTACCCGTCATTCCGGCGTAAACCGGGGTGACGGGAAGCGGGCGATAACCCGCTTTCGTTTCACATTCCGTCTCCTCCCCCCACGCGCCTGCCCCATCCCCCGTGGCCTCGGCGTCCTGGTCCGGCCAAGCGGCAGCCGGCCATTCCGGCGCCCGGAATCCGTCGCCCCGCGCGGACCTGTGCCGCATACCCCCCGAAAGGAATAGTTGACCATTTTTATAGGACTATTACATTAGTCAATAACCGAACGCTAATACGCTTCGGGGGCAACCCGAACGGGCTGCTCCGACACCTAGCGCAGAACCGGAGGTACACATGGCAGGCAATCTCATCAACGACTTCCCTGGCGACGGCGTCGTGACCGTCAACCGCGTGGTCCTGAAACAAGGCTACAGCCTGGATGACCTGCAGGAACGGGTCGCGCTGCTGTGCGAGAACGTGAAGACCTACCACTCCGACACCGGCTTTGTGGGCGGCTTCGTTGCCCTCAACAGCGGCATGATCTCCAACGAGGGCTCCACGGTGGGCCAGAGCGTGGCCAGCCCGTTGAAGGGGCGTGAGGCACTCATCATTACCTTCTGGCGTTCCTTCGCTGAGCACGAAGCCTCCCACCGCTCCGAGACGTTCCAGCCCCTGTTCAAGGACGTGCTGTCCCTGTGCGAGAACGGCAACGAGGAGATCGCCTACGAGATGCTGTGGTCCGGCGCGGCCTACAGCCCGGACCAAGCCCGGGCCGCCAGGGAGGCAAAAGCCCTCTACGTGGCCTAAACTGTCGTTGTCACACCCACAGGGGAAACGCCGTCGGCCTTCGTGCCTTCGGCGTTTTCTTTTTTTCGCTAGCGCAGATCCGCGGCCTGGCCCGCCAGCCCATCTCACCGGTTTTTCTTTACAAAATCCCAATAAGTCCATGGCCGGATTTCACAAGTTGCCGGCGCGCCGCCATCCGGAATGCGGCTAAACCTTGGGAGGCCGCATCGGGCTGCGGGGAAACCCGCATCCAGTCTCACCTACGCAAGGAGGATCCCAATGAAGAAGACGCCTATCGCGATCGCAGTACTCTCGGCCTCCATGGCCCTGGCCGCGGGTAGTGCCTTCGCCGCAGGCCAGTCCGGTTATGGCGGCAGCGCCAGTGGCTCAGGCATGCAGCAGGGCATGGACATGAGCTTCTCGGAACTGGACATGAATTCCGACGGCATGGTGAGCCAGGACGAGGCCGCCCAGTCCCCCGTGCTGAACCAACACTGGAGCACGGCCGACAGCAATCAGGACGGCAGTTTGGACCAATCGGAATTCAGCGCCTTCGAGGATACCCTGGCCAGCGGTGCAGGGGCGGGCGGTAATACCGCCCTGGACAAGAGTTTCTCCGAACTGGATGCCGACACGGACGGCATGATCACGCGCGAGGAAGCGGCTCAATCATCGGTACTCAGCCAGAACTGGACCAATGCAGATGCCAATCAGGACGGGTCCATCGACCAGTCCGAGTTCAGCGCCTTCGAAGCCCAGATCGGCGGCGCATCCATGGGCGGCCAGAGTGGCGGCGCCATGGGAGGCGGGACGGCAGGCGGTAGCGCAGCCATGTCGTTCGAGTCACTGGACACCAACGCGGACGGCATGATCAGCCAGGACGAAGCGAGCACCAATCCCAACCTATCCGATCAGTTCACCTCTGCCGATGCCAACCAGGACGGCAGCGTGGATCCGTCGGAGTTCAGCGCCTTCGAATCACAGATGGGTACCATGCCTCCTCCAGACAGCAGCATCGACCAGCCCATGGATCAGCCCGGTATGGGTGGTGGCATGGGCGGTGAGACCGGAGGTGGTATGGGCGGTGGCTCCGGCGGGATGTGACCGGCTGCAGGAGGCACGACAGGCGCCTGGCCCCGCACGGCCAGGCGCCTTGAGAGGGTTTCTTATTTCGCGAGCGTGGTCGTCGTAGTGGGCACCGTGACGGCCACACGCTCGCCCGTACCGGGGGCGCAGTGGCTGAGTACCAGTGACGCGGGCTCCAGAGAGAAAATGAAGGGTGCGGCCTTCTGCAGTACCGACAGGCCGAGGATAAAACGGGTCTTACCCGGGAACACAGCCGCTTCCACGTCGTTGATGCGGCAGTTGCCACCGATGTTCACGGCCGTGAGCCGGTAGACTGGAACCACCATTTCACTGCCGTTGGCGAGAATGCCCCGCAGGTCACGCACGTAGCGGGCATTGTTGGTGCGCTTCAACTCACGCAGGGCCTCTTCGTTGATGGTCATGTAGCCGGAGCCGGTATCCACCATCAACTCCACGAGCCCCAGTCCATCGATGTGCCCGGGCACGTAGAAGGTCGCTGCGCCTTTCACCTTCATGGGTACCGAGGTATTGAACTCGGCCGCCCCGGCAACTGCGACTCCTCCCATGCACGCAGTCGCAAACAGTACCGACAGAAGACGTTTTTTCATGTGACGTTCGCTCGTGGCTTGTTGCGGTCGGCAGTGACTTTAGAGATGGGACTCCGTGTGCACAGCCGACTGGCTCACAGAACCGCCCCGGCCTTCGCTGCGCCTTCATTTCTGCGTCCGATCACGAAGTCCCCAGGCACCGGCCGGTTTAGACCAGGCCGGATGGAGAAAGGTCCTGGCGCGATACCTCACTCCTCCTGCAAAGAAAATGGTGAAGCGTTGTCACCATTTTCTTGCACGGGCGTGAGGCCGGGAACGGCGGGCAAACCCCGTCCGTTATGGCGACTCCGCGCCCACTGTGGTCCATCCCCTGCGTTAGGTCGCCAAAAGTGGATTACGTTCCGAGCGATGGTGGAATTGCGAGCTAAAGACCGCGGCACCTGTCCGTCCGGGGCGCCTGTGGACCGACACGACAAAAAAGCCCCGCAATGCATTCGCACTGCGGGGCTCTTGCCGTCGTCCGCGCATCAGGCGACGGACGTATCAGGCAACGGATTGGTAATAGAGGTTCTGTGGATGGTTTGCCTGGGCGAAAAAGAACCAGCGCTCTGCCAGCAGGCCGATGTACTGGACCACGAACGCCGTAAGCAGGATACCGCTGGTCCGACCGCCGATTCCGGCACTCAACAACACCAGGGGTACCAGGAACACGGCGAACAGGAAGAACCACTTGATGGAGCGCAGCAGCACCGGCTTGGCGCCGTGGAAATACTCGCGGGTGTTGTACGAGCCACCCATGGAGCCCTGGGTCTTCTGCACGATCTTCGGGTGCTTGATGCCAATAGCGGTCTGCAGCGTGGACTTGGGTTTCAGCCGTGCGTTGCGGATGAGTGATGCGGAGCGGCTGGCGAAGGCGAGCAAGGTCAGGATCACCGCCCAACCGGCCATGAACGGTACCAGGTGTGGTGCCACATAGGCGGCATACAACGTGGCAAAGGTGAATCCCGAGGACCAGCCCAGCAGGATGTAGTTCACCACTGTGAGGGGTGTGTTCCATTCCCGCAGAAAGCGCAGGCAGGCATAGATCATGCCGGTGCTCAGGAACAACGCGAAGGCGAGCACGGTGCCGACGGAGCCGATCAGGAAGGTGAGGGTCACCGGCGCACCGCCAGGCATGGCGCCCACCACCGGGCTAAAGCTGAACATGTGCGTAATGCCGTAGATGAATACCGCACCCATGAACGCCGGCAATGCAATGACTTCACGCGACAGCCAGGACGTGCGCCAGCGCGTCGCGGTGCGCCATGCACGCTCGGGGCGGCCGAGATGCCAGAAGGAGGCGATGAGACCCGCCACCAGAAACAGCAGCGAGAGTACGCTGCCGTACGCGTAGAACGAATGCGGCTGTTCCGGCAGAAATGCGAACGCCACGTGCGACTCGACGGTGAACATGGCCAGGAACAGGCCCTGCCCCACGCCGATGAGGGTGGTGAGGAAAATGACAGAGAATGCTGGATGCATCGTTTCGTTCCGTTCAGTTAGAAGCTGGTCACGTCGTCGAGCGAGGGCTCGGTGGTGGCCGGCTTCGGCAGTTTGCTGTCGATCTTGAGCGGGTTGGCCGCGCGCTCGATCTCATCCTCGCGGATGTGCATCTTGACCTTGTGGCGTGGCAGGTAGTGGTTGGCCGGACTGGTACCCCATTCGGGCATCAGTTGGTAACCACCGTGCTCACGGATGGCCACCGACACCTCGGATTCCGGATCGTGGATGTCGCCGAACAGGCGCGCGCCCGCGGGACAGGCACGCACGCAGGCGGGACGACGTTCCTCGGCCGTCAAGCTGGCGTCGTAGATGCGGTCCACGCACAAGGTGCACTTCTTCATGATCTTCTGGTGCTCGTCGAACTCGCGGGCGCCGTAGGGGCACGCCCACGAGCAGTACTTGCAACCGATGCACTTGTCGTAATCCACCAGCACGATGCCGTCTTCCTTGCGCTTGTACGACGCGCCCGTGGGACACACCGGCACACAGGGCGGCTCTTCGCAATGCAGGCATGACTTGGGAAAGTGCACGGTCTCGGTGAGCGGGAATTCGCCCACTTCATAGGTCTGCACACGATTGAAGAACGTGCCGGTCGGGTCCTTGCCGTACGGGTTCTGATCCACCATGGGACCGGCACTGCCGGAGGTGTTCCACTCCTTGCAGTTGGTCACGCAGGCATGACAGCCGACGCACACGTTCAGGTCGATGACTAGGGCTAATTGGGTCATGTTCTCGAAACCTTTTTTGTATGCCGCAGAGCGCACCAGGCCCCTGTAGGAGCGGCCCCCGGCCGCGATTGGCTTCGGTCGAAGAATCGCGGCCGGGGGCCGCTCCTACAGGTGATGAAATCCTGCCTCGGTAATTCCGCGGCTACCTCTCTCAGGCCTTCTTCTTCACCTTGCCGGCGAAGTAGTTCCAGACCTTATTGCGCTCGGGCTGGCCCGGGTAGGGCTGCATGGGTGCAAACTGCGGTGACGTGAATTGCTCCCCGTCTTCCGCCTTGTAGATGCGCACCCGCACGTCGTACCACGCGGCCTGACCCGTGATGGGGTCGGAGTTGGAAACGTGCTTGCCATCCGGCGCCGGCAGTTCCTCGGAAATGAGGTGGTTGAGCAAAAAGCCCTTCTGCGACTCGTTGGCGTCCGGCGTGAGATTCCACGCCCCCGCGGCCTTGCCGATGGCGTTCCAGGTCCACACGGTGCCGGGCTCCACGGCCTCGGAATGCTTCGCCATGCAGCGCACCTTGCCCCACTGGCTCTCCACCCAGATCCAGTCTTCGTCCTGGATGCCGGCGGCCAGTGCGGTCTGCGTGTTCACGTACAGCAGGTTGTGCGCGTGGATCTGGCGCAGCCAGGCGTTCTGCGAGTCCCAGGAGTGATACATGGCCATGGGACGCTGGGTGATCGCCGCCAGCGGATACTTGTGCTTGTCCGACACCTGGCACTCGAGCGGGTCGTAGAAGAACGGCAGCGGATCGAAATAGGTCTCGACGCGCTTGGCCAGATGCGCAGGCGGCTTGCGGCTGATACCGCGCCCCTGGGCGGCGGCACGGAACTTCTGCAGCACTTCCGAATAGATGTGGATCAGGACCGGCTCTGCATAGCGCGTGATGCGGTTGCGCTGCGACCACTCGAGATAACCCTGATTCCAGTTGCGCATGTACTGGTAGCTCTTGGGCAACTCGTAGTGGAACACGCAGTTGTTCTTGGCGTACATCTCCCACTGTTTCGGGTTGGGCTCGCCGCGCATGTGCTTCTCGCCGCCCTTGCCACGCCAGCCCGCCAGAAAGCCGATACCGGAACCCGGCTCGGTCTCGTAGTTGACGATGAAGTCGGGGTAGTCGCGGAACTTGCGCTCGCCGCCAGCTGTGGTGAAGGCGGGCAGCTTGAGGCGTGTACCGAGTTCGATGAGCACGTCCTGGAACGGCTTGCAGTCACCGGTGGGCGGTAGCACGGGGATACGCACCGAGTCCACCGGGCCGTCGAACTCGGAGATCGGACGGTCCAGGATGGACATGACGTCGTGCCGCTCAAGATAGGTGGTATCCGGCAGGACCAGGTCGGCAAACGCCGTCATCTCCGACTGGAACGCATCCGCGACAACGATGAACGGGATCTTGTATTCGCCGTCCTCGTCCTTGTCGTTGAGCATCTTGCGCACTTCCGCCGTGTTCATGGTGGAGTTCCACGCCATGTTCGCCATGAAGATGAGCAAGGTGTCGATCTTGTACGGGTCGCCGCGCCACGCATTGGTGATCACGTTGTGCATCAGGCCGTGCACCGACAGCGGGTATTCCCAGGAGAAACCCTTGTCGATGCGCACCGGTTCGCCCTTCTCGTCCACGAACAGGTCATCCGGATCGGCCGGCCAGCCCAGCGGCATGCCCGCCAGCGGGGTGTTGGGCTGCACCGCCTCGGGGCCCTTGGGCGGGCGCGCGCAGGGCGGGATGGGACGCGGGAACGGCACCTTGTGACGGAAGCCGCCCGGACGATCGATAGTGCCCAGAATGGACATGAGGATGGCCAGGGCACGGATGGTCTGGAAGCCGTTGGAGTGGGCGGCCAGGCCGCGCATGGCGTGGAAGGACACCGGGTTGCCGGTGACGGTCTCGTGCTCGACGCCCCAGCTGTCGGTCCAGGCGATGGGCAGCTCGATGCGGTGGTCGCGCGCCGTGATACCCATTTCGTGCGCGAGGCGACGGATGGTCTCGGCGGGAATGCCGGTGATCTGCTCGGCCCATTCCGGGGTGTATTCCTGCACGCGCTCCTGCAGCAACTGGAACGCGGGCTTCACCACCGTGCCGTCGTGCAGCTTGAACTCGCCGCGCAGGAACGGGTCGGCGCCCGGGGTGTGGGTGACCACGGGCTTGTTGGTGTTGCGGTCCCACCACAGGGCGTTCTGCGGGTCGTAGCAGCCTTCCGCGCGCGGCACTTCGGCGCGCGCGAACATGCCGAACTCGTCGCTCTTGTCGTTGACGTTCACCAGCTGGCCGGCGTTGGAGTAACGCACCAGGAAGTCACGGTCGTACAGGCCCTTGGCGAGGATCTCGTGGATCACCGCCAGCAGGAAGGCGCCGTCGGTACCCGGACGGATGGGCACCCATTCGTCGGCGATGGCCGAGTAGCCGGTACGCACCGGGTTGACGGAGATGAAGCGGCCGCCGTCACGCTTGAACTGGGAGAGGGCAACCTTGAGCGGGTTGGAGTGATGGTCCTCGGCGGTGCCGATCATCACGAACAGCTTGGAGCGCTCCAGGTCGGGGCCGCCGAATTCCCAGAACGAGCCGCCGATGGTGTAGATCATGCCGGCGGCCATGTTCACGGAACAGAAACCGCCGTGCGCGGCGTAGTTGGGCGTGCCGAACTGACGTGCGAACAGGCCGGTGAGGGCCTGCATCTGGTCGCGGCCGGTGAAGAGTGCGAACTTCTTCGGATCCGTGGCGCGCAGGTTTGCGAGGCGCTCCGCCAGGGTGGAGAATGCCTCTTCCCAGGAGATGGGCTCGAACTCGCCGGCGCCGCGCTCGGTACCGGGCTTGCGGCGCAGCGGCTTGGTCAGGCGCGCCGGGGAGTACTGCTTCATGATGCCCGAGGAGCCCTTGGCGCAGATCACGCCCTTGTTCAGGGGATGGTCGGGATTGCCGTCGATGTAGCGCACCTCGCCATCGCGCAGGTGTACCCGGATGCCACACCGGCAGGCACACATATAGCAGGTGGTCTTCTTGACCTCCTGGACAGGAGTCGATTGCATGATGAGTCGTCTAGGTTGGAGGATTAGGAAGTCTTAATATGACCAAGTAAGCACATAAGGATATTCTTACAAGGCTGGACCAAGTTTAACAACGCAAGAAAATTTTCTTGGGTCATAAACGGGGATACACGATGAAGACGATTGCCGATTTTTCACCCACGGAGCGCCAACTGGTTGCCCAGGCGCTGTTCGAGCGCTACGGCCGCCAGGTCACCCTGGAGGACGCCGAGGCGGAGCTCGAGCTCGAACCCGACAGTGACGAGCTCACGCTCTGCCCTGCCATCTACTGGGAAGAGCGCGGCGCCCATTTCGTGGTATTCAAGACGGGGAATTCACGCTTCCGCGCACAGTTCTTCTATTCCGAGGCCCAGCAGTTCGGTACCGGGAAGGAGGAGTTCGACAACCTCGGCGACTGCATCGTCACCCTGCTGCAGGTACAGTCCGACCACGAGCGGCAGATGAAGGGCATCCGCTCGGGCATGACGGCGCTGGATTTCGAAGACGACTACAACGGCCCCCTCATCGTATGAAGATCTGTATCGTTTCTGACAGCCACGACCGCGGCCCCATGCTGGCCCAGGCCATCCAGGCCGCCGCCGACGAAGGGGCCTCAATGGTCATCCACTGCGGCGACCTCATCGGCGGCAACACGCTGAAGGCCTCGCTGAAACTGGGCTTGCCCATCCACGCGGTGCATGGCAACAACCTGGGTGATCCGGTCGCCATCGCACGCATCGCGTGCAATTCCAACGGCCTGTTCATCTACCACGGTCATGACGCCGAAATCGAACTGGGCGGGCGCAGGATCTTCGTCACCCACTATCCGCATTACGGCCATGCCATGGCTTGCACCGGCGACTACGATCTGGTGTGTTGCGGCCACAGCCACGAACCCGTGGTACGCCAGCAGGCGCATGTAAAGGGTGGCCTCAGCTGGCTGGTCAACCCGGGCACCGTCGCCGGGCTTGGCGCGCCCGCCGCCACTTGGATCATGGGTGATCTGGGGGCCATGACCTTCGATATCCGGGCCACACCGGATTGAATCCGGAGCCGCTTAGCCCGCCTAACGGATGCCCAACACCTCTCCAACGGCGCTTTTGCGCAGATGGACGATATCTAAACATTTACCAAAACGTTAGTTCCATTCACCACTTCTATCGCTTAATAGAAACATTTTGGCTCGGAAGTGAAGCCCTGGCGGACGTGCCGCCATAGAATCTGGTTTGTCTTTCTTTACGAGCACCTATCCTTGCGGAGGTTCGATGACTGCTCCAATCGCAACCAACCAGACCATCCTGGTCGTCGGCGGCGGCATCTCCGGGATGACCGCGGCCCTCGAGGCCGCCGAATGCGGCAAGCAGGTCATCCTGGTTGAGAAAAACCCCGCGCTTGGCGGACGTACCGCCCAGCTTTATCGCTATTTCCCCAAGATGTGTCATCCCACCTGCGGGATGGAGATCAATCTCCGGCGCATCAAGGGCAATCCGAACGTGCGCGTGATGACCTTGACCGAGGTCACCGCCGTGACGGGCTCGCGGGGCAATTACGAGGTGACCCTCAAGCTCGCGCCACGCTACGTGAACGAAAACTGCACGGGCTGCGGCGAATGCGGCAAGGCCGTGTCGGCGGAGATCCCCAATCCGTTCAACTACGGACTGGACAAAATCAAGGCCGCCTACCTGCCCCACGCCATGGCCTACCCCCTGCGCTATGTGCTCGACCCCTCCATCGTCGGCACACCCGAGGGTGAGAAGGCAAAGGCCGCATGCAAGGTCGATGCGATCGACCTGGACATGCAGGAGGAGACGGTTAACCTGAAGGTGGGCTCCGTGGTCTGGGCCACCGGCTGGCGTCCGTACGATGCGGCGAAGATCCAGCCCTACGGCTACGACCGCTTCGCCAACGTCATCACCAGCGTGGAATTCGAGCGCCTGGCCGACCCGCACGGTCCCACCGGCGGCAAGATCCTGCGCCCCTCCGACGGCCAGGAGGCGAAGAACGTCGCTTTCATCCAGTGCGCCGGCTCGCGTGACGAGAACCACCTGCGCCACTGCTCGCGCATCTGCTGCATGGCCTCGCTCAAGCAGACCCAGTACGTGCACGAGGCCTTCGGTGATGACGCCAGCTCCACCGTGTACTACATCGACATCCGCGCCATCGACCGCTTCGAGGATTTCTACAAGATGGTCCAGGCGGACAAGACCGTGCGTTTCGTGAAGTCCAAAGTGGCGCGCATCGCGCTCAATGAGCAAAACGGCAATCCCGTGCTGCACGGCGTGAATACCGAGGGCTATCACCGCTACGCCAACGAACACGACCTGGTCGTGCTGGCCGTGGGCATGGAGCCGGAGGTCAAGGGTGTGCAGTTGCCCGCTGACATCATTCTCGACTCATCCAGCTTCATCGAAGGCTCCAAGGATGGCGGCATGTTCGGCGCCGGCAGCGCCGCTAGCCCGCTGGATGTGAACCGCTCCGTGCAGAGTGCGACGGCCGCGAGCCTCAAGGCCATCCAGGTGATTCACAAGTCCGCTGCGGCGGAAAAGTCTTCGAAAGAGGTGGCCTAATCATGTCGGAGAACAAATTCGCAGCATACATCTGCTCCGGCTGCGGCATCGGTGACGTGCTGGATGTGCCGGCACTGGAAAAGATTGCGCAGAAGGAAGGCAAGATGGCCGTGGTCAAGAGCCATCCCTTCCTGTGCAACGAAGAAGGTGTGCAGATGATCCGCGACGACATCGCCAATGATGGCGTCACCCATCTTTGCATCGCCGGCTGCTCGCGCCGCGCCAAGGCCGAGGCCTTCAGTTTCCCCAACGCCGCCGTTTCACGTGCCAACCTGCGCGAAGGTGTGCTGTGGGTGGTGGCCGAGGGCAGCGAACACGACGAAGTGCGCCAGGAGATGGCAGAGGACTACGTGCGCATGGGCTGCGCCGAGGTCAAGAAGATGAAATTGCCCGCCGGCAATCCCAACCGCGCCGACAACAAGCGCGTGCTGGTGGTCGGCGGCGGTATCTCCGGCATGACCGCGGCCCTGTCCGCAGCCGATGCGGGTTACGAGGTCGTGCTGGTGGAAAAGACCGGCCAACTGGGCGGTTTCGCGGCCAACCTGCACAAGCGCGTCCCGTTTTCCTCGCCCTATGCCGATCCGCAACCCACGGGTGTGGACGACATGGTGGCGCAGATCGCCGAGCACGCAAAAATCACGGTATATCTGAATGCCACCCTGGCGGAGACTGCCGGTGCACCCGGCCGCTTCAACGTGAAGGTGGCCCAGGAGAGCGGCGCCGTGGTCGAGGAAGCCGTGGGCGCCATCGTGCAGGCCACCGGCTTCACCCCCTACGACCTCAACAAGCTGCCTGAGTTGGGCGGCGGCCAAGCCAACGTGGTGGACCAGGCCGGCCTGGAGGCCCTTGCCAAGGCGGCCAACGGCGGCCCCATCAAGCGTGCCGACGGCAAGGAAGTGAAGTCCGTGGTGTTCGTGCAGTGTGCTGGCCAGCGTGATGACAGCGGCGAGCACCTGCCCTACTGCTCCGGGCACTGCTGCGCCACCAGCATCAAGCAGGCCATGTACTTCAAGGATGCCAACCCCGATGTGGACACGGTGGTCATGTACCAGGACCTGCGCGTGCCGGGCATGGGTGAGGACTTCTACCGCAGCGCTCAGCAGAAGGGCGTGATCTTCACCAAGGGCAAGGCCTCCAAGGTGACCGGCGGCGATTCCTGCCAAGTCAGCTTCAAGGACCTCATCCTGGATGAGGACACCGAAGCCAGCGCCGATCTGGTGGTACTCGCCACCGGCCAGGTGCCGAATGCAGGTGTAAACCTGGACGAGTGGACCGAGGTGAACACCAAGGCCGAGGGTGGCGACGAGGAAGCCAAGGCCAAGCGCGAGGAATTGCACAGCGTCTCGGTGCTCAAGCTGGCCTATCGCCAGGGTCCGGATGTGCCCCAGTTCAAGCACGGCTTCAACGATTCGCACTTCATCTGCTTCCCCTACGAGACGCGCCGCACCGGCATCTATGCCGCTGGGCCCGTGCGTCGTCCCATGGACATGCAACAGGCCATGGAAGACGCCGCCGGCGCGGCCATGAAGGCCATCCAGGCCACGGAGAACGCTGCGCAGGGCCGTGCCGCCCATCCACGCGCCTGGGATCTGTCCTTCCCCACCGCGCGCCTGGAAGGCTGCACCCAGTGCAAGCGCTGCACGGTGGAATGTCCTTTCGGTGCCATCGACGAGGACGAGAAACGCTTCCCGTTGTTCAACGAGTCACGCTGCCGCCGCTGCGGCACCTGCATGGGCGCCTGCCCGGTGCGCGTGATCTCCTTCGAGAACTACTCGGTCGACACGGTAGGCAGCCAGATCAAGGCGGTTAACATCCCCGACGAGTTCGAGGAAAAGCCGCGCATCCTGATCCTCGCCTGCGAAAACGACGCCTATCCCGCCCTCGACATGGCGGGCTTGCAGCGCCACGTCTATTCGGCGTTCGTGCGCGCGATTCCCGTGCGCTGCCTCGGTTCGGTGAACACCATCTGGATCACCGACGCCCTGAACTCCGGCTACGACGGCATCATGATGATGGGTTGCAAGAAGGGCGACGACTATCAGTGCCACTTCGTGAAGGGTTCGGAGATGGCGTACTACCGCATGAGCAAGATCGACGACACCCTGAAGCAGCTCGGCCTCGAAACCGAGCGCGTGGTTACCCACGAGGTGGCCATCACCGACAACGCCCGGGTGGCGACGCTCATCGACGAGTACGTGGAGCAGCTCAACGCCATCGGCCCCTCCCCCATGAAGGGCTTCGGCTAAACGTAGCTAAACGTGGGTCTGGTTAGCCCCGCCGGGGTTAACCAGACCAAGAGCGGTTAAGGAGAAACGTCGGGTTCATGCTTACGCCGACCCGGCTCACGACTCCAGACGATCGAGGAGAAGTATCCCGATGAGTGAAGCAAACAACCTGGCCGTCGCGCGCTACCGCAACAACTTCCTGAAGGAAGTGGAGGAACGTGTCGAGGAAGGCCACTGGGTCAAGATGTGCATGCAGTGCGGCGTGTGTGCCGGGTCCTGCCCGCTCGGCCCCCACTGGGAACACTCGCCCCAGAAGATCTTCATGATGATCCGCGCCGGCAAGCGCGAGGACGTGCTGAAGTCCGACTCCATGTGGATGTGCACCTCCTGCTACAACTGCATCGTGCGCTGCCCGCGCAAGCTGCCTATCACCCACATCATGCACGGGCTTGCCAACTACGCGCATCGGCTTGGCCTTGCACCGAAAGGCCAACCCACGCGCGCCATCGCGCGCCTGTTCTGGAACAACCTGGCGAAAACCGGCCGCGTCAACGAGCTCAAGTTCTCGCTGGCCATGTACTTCAAGGACGGCTTCGTGCAGGGGATCAAGAACGCGCTCGCCATGCAGGGCATCGGCCTCGGTCTCATGAAGGCCAAGCGCCTGAACCCCATGGAAATCCTGGGCGGGCATGCCTGCAAGGACAAAGCCGGCTTCCAGAAAATGATCGCCAAGGCGCGCGAGATCGAAGACCGCCGCAAGGGCCTGGCCTGACAGGAGAACACGAATCCATGGCTAAGAAGCAATACGCGTTCTATCCCGGCTGCACCTCCCAGAAAGGCGCCACCGCATCCAACTACCTGACCTCCATCGAGGTCATGTGCGACAAGCTGGACATCCAGCTCAACGAGATCCCGGACTGGAACTGCTGCGGCACTTCCATCGGCTACGGCGAGGGCGGCGAGCTGCCGCGCCTGGCCATCTCCGCCCGCAACCTGGCGCTGGCCGAGCAACACCTGCCCGGCCAGGACATGGTCTCGGGCTGCCCGGCCTGCTGGCTTGCCAACCGCGAAACCGCCGAGCGGCTGCACGAAAACAGCAACCTGTTGGCCGAGACCAACGAGGCCCTGCGCGAAGCGGGTCTCAACCTCAAGAACGAAGTGCGCTCCCGCCATATGGTGGAAGT